>ERZ773359.702-NODE-702-length-48121-cov-10.689281_pt1 | contig 48121 bp, 45 predicted proteins | sample MGYA00374955_ERZ773359 | MGnify/ENA primary metagenome ERZ773359 (study PRJEB29098, sample SAMN04486028) | biogas fermenter metagenome | study: EMG produced TPA metagenomics assembly of the Biogas fermentation microbial communities from Germany - Plant 4 DNA1...
TAATATTAAAAAGCTCGTAGCCAACCTTTATGGAAGGAAAGGCACTTCCCCATAAGAAAGTACAAATAGCTGCAAGTACTATAATATTTATTCTCTTGGTATAAAACCTTGATTTATCCAAACTTGTTCATCCTCTCAAGTTAATCATATGAGTATTATATAATTTATTTTAATAAATGGCTATGTTTTATGTAATTTTGAAAAATAACCTGAAAAAATTATAGGCGGAATTGCCCACCTATAATACCCTAAGAATGTTATACAGTATGCTTCTATTTAACTCCACTACTCATACGATAACAGAAACCTATTTCAAATTCAGCAGTGTTAAAGATATCAATAATTTTCTCTTTAAAAGCTAGTATAAATGGATTTGTTTTGCTAACTTATATACTGCTTATAACAGTTTTCCCAAGTTATCTACTAATTCTCCAATTGCATGCGCATATTCATTAACTATTCTATCAGCTATTTCATTAGCCATATTTTCACTATATATATATGAAGTGGAATTTCTATCTTCTAATAAACTTATCCAAACCTTATCATCAGAAATTAAATTATTTACATAAGCTTTTTTGTATATGCTACGAGGAAATGAGTCCTCTAATGTTATACCTACATATTTCATAAATTCTTTTAAAGTTTTATGAGTAAGCTCATAAGTAAACTCAAATCTTTGTATTAAACTATCTCGTATAATATCATCTTTACCATCATATATTTCGCTTACTTCTTTTAATCGTGTATATGCCTTTTTTAAATTCATAAACTTAAAATCAATACTTTTCATATATTGTTACTCCTTCTTTGTTAACTTGTTCTATAAAGAATTCATCTTTTACTGTATTCATGTCTGAAAAATCAAACTCTAACAATGTTCTAGTATTATTTTCAACATCATAAATAAAATCTGATAAATTTGAATCTGCGTATATTGCTAAATCAATATCGCTCTTAGCTGAATTATCTCCTCTTGCTCTAGACCCAAATAAAACCACTTTTTTAATTCCAGAATGTTTTTTACATATTTCTACTAACTCTTCTATAATTTCTTTTTCTAGATTTACTTCCTTAAGCAAATAATCACTCCAATGCTCTAATTTACCTTATATTAGTATTATAGCTCAATTTGTATTTAGTTAAAATAGCAGAATCTGTTCTATTTATAAGATAATCCTCAATAAAAAACCCTGAAGTTACTTATCCTTCAGGATTTATATAGCATCTATTTAAATAAGTCTTTAAAAATACTCTTGGTATTTTCATTTATTTTTATTACTGTTTTGTTCTTTTTTATTTTCTCAATTTTTTTGTTGTACATATTGTACATATAATAAATACTATTTAAGTTATCGTTTATAGCTGAGCAAAAGGCAAATACCATTAAATGAGGTAATTTTGATTTTTCCATATAAAACTCCCATCATATTATTTATAATACATAATATATTTTGAAGCTTATATATGTGATAAATTTTTATGATCTAATTTACAAAGGCTCTCCCCCCTCCATTTTCCTCTTTTCCATCTTATTAAAACAAGTATTCCTCTAAACCACTCATCTATTGCAAAGGCTATCCAAACTCCAGGAAGTCCTAAGTTAAATCTTATACCTAGCAAATATCCAAGGCCTACCCCAATAGTCCACATTGAAAATATTCATATTAAATAGACTGATATTGCCAAAGAAAGTAATCCGATTATATTTAATAGTTATATAACTCTTCATAATTCATTGCTAACATTATTTTGGGATTTGAGGAAGGATTAAGCCAATTGAGAATTTCTATCATTTTATTTTCTGCAACTGCTACACACCCCCAAGTTGGAATTCCAACATCAACATGTAAAAATATCGCAGAACTTTTCCCAGGAACCACTGGCCATCTATTGTAATCTATTACTAATACATATTTATATGCATTTTGATAGTCTGTTAAGTGCTCTGCTGATTTCCATCTTCCATTTGGTTCTCCAAATTGCATAGTGTTATAATATTCTGAATCAACATCATCTACCCAGTATTCAGAACCATCTAAAACTCTATAAGGAAGTTTTGTACCAGGGTTTTGTAATACACCAAAAGCTTCAGTTAATGTATAAACACCAGTTGGTGTACAAAGGTCCATTTCATATACTTCACTAGCATACTTCATTCCGTTTTCACCAAGCCTAGCAAACATGCTATCATATTCATACCAAACACCTTGGCTATCCTTTTGCCATAAAACAAGTTCTGCTGTTGATCCTCCAGTGCTTACAACAGAAATAAGTTGATTAGAATTAGCGGCTGGAGAAGTATTTCCAATTCTAGCTACAGGTTTTTCAATGTCATTTGAGGCTTGTACTGTATTTTTAGTTTCTGAATTTTTAGCTTTTTCTTTTTCTTCTTGTAAAGCTAATTCCTCAGCCTTCTTTTCCTCCTGAATTTTCCTTTCTTCTTCGGCCTTTCTTTTTTCTTCCTCTTCTGCTGCTATTCTTTCTTCTTCCTTTATTCTATTATCTACAGATTTTTTTAGCTTTAACATTTCATCATATATAGTTTGACTTTCTTCAATTTTTCTCTCACTTAGGGAATTTTCAAATTTACTTATTAAATCATTATATAAACTTTCTTCATCTTCATTCATGCTTAAAATCTTCACCTTGTCAAAGTCATTATGAAGTGATTCTAATTTTTGACTTAATAAATTTTCCTCTTGCACTCTTTTATTATAGGAGTTTCCCATAATTATTATAGAAATAATCATTAGCAAGAATAAAATCTTGTATGCCCATTTCTTATGTATAGTTAGTTTTTCTTTGCTATCTTTCATTAGTTCTACTCTCCTTTATTTTAAATATATATTTGTTAGTAAAATCACTAATTTAATTATAATTTGTTTTTTAGGTAAATGTTAGTGAACAATAACAAAATATTATTTACAAATATTTCCAAGGAAATATAATCAGCTTATATTCGTTATAAAACTATTTTAGTTTTTATTAATATTTTCAGTAGTTATTTTATGTTTTTTATTTCATTTACGAGTATTTTATTTAAGTGTATTATACTCAAACATTAGATTTCTGTTTAGACATTGTAGTTAAAATTTGCAAATTAATGCTGCTTCAATAGAAATAAGAGTCTATATATTCCCCTATGATTTCTATAATATTTTTGGTTCAGCCTGGCAAATCTTTAAATAGAATAAATATAAAATACGTTAGAAAAATACCCCCTAATGCAGGAATATAACAAACTGCAAAGAATATAATTTTTATTGATATACTTGTTTTTTTCTATTTATTATTTTCATTTACGAGTATTTTATTTAAGGATATAATTTGTATCTTACATTTAAAGTGTTTCCTATTAATGTTGAATTTGCTACCATGTTATCAGCTCCTACACCCTCTATATATGCAGAAAGTGCAATTATTAAAAATTTTGGAGTTTTTAAAGTTTACTACTATTGTATTTAAAATATATTTCTAAAAAAAAAGTGAAACATACTCCTAATTAATCTAAAGGATGTATAAATCACTTTCACTTATCCGCTGATAATACTTTTTATGTTTTTATTAGTTTTAATCAAAGATACCCAACTTATAACGTTAGTATTTCTTTATTCTCCAAATACCATATTATAATATCTATTTATTTTACTCTCCATATCCTGAATGCTAATAAACCTTGCTTCTCTAATAATTTCCTTACCTTCAATAAAAACTAGGATAGCTGGAATCGTAAATATGCTGTACTCTGCTGCAATCTCTAATGATTTTTCTAGATCTATCTGGTAACTTTTTATTTCAGGATAATTCTTTAATAGTTTCTCAACCTTTGGCTTTAATACATGACATACACCGCAGGTATTGTTGCTGAAGTATAGTAATAGCATTTTGTTATTATTTATTAATTCTTTAATGGTTTCTTTTGAAGTTAGAAGATTCATTGTTTATCAACTCCGATTATTATTTATAAAAAATTGTTATGATAATTGTAGCAATTATCATAACAATCTTCAAATTTATTCAATAATATATGCAGCAACAATTTCTCCATAATATGCTGTATGGTAGTCTTTATTTGCTCCATGGAATGAACCATCTACATCTTGTGGGTAAAACTTTATTTGATTTTCTTCTGTAATTGCATCTTTATCCTGTTTTTGTTTGTAAATAACTTTACACTCAAGAGTTAACGGAAGTTCCTTAATACCTGGAACAGATACCACATTTGATGACTCCAAGTTCAAATTCAGTTCTTTAATTTTATCCATATTGTGGCCAGACTTTGTTCCGCAAATTCCAATAATCTTTTTATCATATTCACCATAAGGAATATTAATTGTAAACTCTGGATTCTTATCAAGCTGCTGCTTAGTAAACCTATTTTCCCTTACAAAAACCGTTAATATTGGTTTTCCCCATTCTATTCCTAGTGTTCCCCAAGAGATTACCATAGAATTTACTTTTTCATCTGTCTTTGTTGTTAATAAAACACCTTTTTTTACTCCTTCTAAAATTTCCTTTGCATATTCAAATACTTCAATTTCTTTTTTCATTGAAACTACCTCCTTGTTTTAAGTATATCCTAATGATAAAATACAAAATATAGAAAAGAAAGTACGCACTATTTTGTGTGATACTATCTAAAAGGAGAGTATTGGTATGTCAAATGAACCAGAAGTTAATGCTAAACCCTTTGAATATGCTTTATCTTTAATCGGCGGTAAATGGAAATTGAACATTCTTTTTTGGCTGTGGAAACGTGAAGTGATGCGATATGGTGAAATAAAAAGAGTGCTTGATGGTATTACTCATAAAATGCTAAGTAATCAATTAAAAGAACTTCAGGCTGATGATTTAATTATAAGACATGAATATCCACAAGTTCCTCCAAAGGTTGAATATTACCTATCTGAAAGAGGAAAAACTTTAATGCCTATATTAAATACACTATGCCTGTGGGGATTAGAGCATATTGATGATTAGAAATAAGAAGCTGAATAATGTTCAGCTTCTTATTTCTCTATTATTTCTTTCAATAAAAACCAAACTCAAAGCAAAACACAGTATGCTGGATTTTGCAAAAAAAGAACTCCCCCTACCAAAAGCATTTCTAAGCTGCATCCAAAAGATTGGACTAAGAAGCCATAACTAATCACTTAGTACAGCCTCTTTAATTTCCTATTTGCTAACGGTTTACCTATAAACTTGCCATAAGAAAACCTTCCAAAACCCTACTCTATATTAACTTATAGCAAAAATACTTAATATATCTTCTTCTGTTAAAGTATTAATGCTTGTTAAATCTTGATTATTATCTATAATCTTCTCAATAAGCTTTCTCTTTTCATCTTGAAGGTCCACTATTTTTTCTTCTATGGAATCTTTTGATATTAGTTTTATTACCTCTACCACATTCTTTTGACCAAATCTATGGGCCCTATCTGTTGCTTGGTCTTCTACCGCTGGGTTCCACCATGGGTCAAAGTGGATTACTATATCTGCTGATGTTAGGTTAAGTCCAGTACCTCCAGCCTTTAAGCTTATTAAGAATACTGATGCATGGTCATTATTAAAATTATCTACCATTTCTATTCTTTTTTCTGATGGAACCGAACCATCTAGGTAGCTGTATTTAATATTTTCAAAATCTAATCTAGCTTTAATATTTTTTAAAACAGATGTAAATTGAGAAAAGACTAGTATCTTATGATTTTCAGATATACCTTGGCTTAGTATTTCTACTAAAGCATCGATTTTACCACTTGTTCCAACATAATCATCAATTATTACTGAAGGGTCTAAGCAAATTTGTCTTAGCTTTGTAATATATGATAAGATCTCAATTTTGCTTGTATTAAGTTCATCGTCTTTAACCTTCTTTTCAATTAAGTTAACTGCATAATCTGAATAAATTTTATAGGCCTTTGCCTGCTCCTTAGACATTGGAATTATAAGCTTTTTCTCTATCTTATCTGGTAATTCCTTTATTACATCCCTTTTATATCTTCTTAAAATAAATGGCTTTATTAGCTTATTTAATTCCTCTAAAATTTCATCAGATTCATTTAATCTTTTATGGTATCTTACAGAAAACTTCTTTTCATCAAAAAGATAGCCTGGCATTATAAAATCAAAAATTGACCAAAGCTCCATTAGAGAATTTTCCACTGGTGTTCCTGTAAGGGCAAATTTTCTATGGGCCTTTATTGATTTTACAGCTTCTGCATTTTGAGAAGATGCATTTTTTATATTTTGGGCTTCATCTATAAATAAATAGTCAAATTCCATCTTTTCATATTGTTCTAAATCTCTTTTTACTAGGTTATAGGTTGTTATTATTACATCTACATCCTTTAAATTATCTAATTGTAACTTTCTTTCTTCCTTTGGGCCATTTACTACTGCAAATTTAACATCTGGGGCAAACTTTTCAAATTCATGGCTCCAGTTATATATTAATGAAGTTGGTGCAACCACTAATGTTTTCGAAGGAAGGGAGGATAATATAAAGGTAATTGCTTGTATTGTTTTACCAAGGCCCATTTCATCTCCTAAAATTGCACCAAAGCCTAGGTAATCTATGGCTTTAAGGTAATTATATCCTTCTTTTTGATAGCTTCTAAGCTCAGCATTTAAATTCTTTGGAAGCTCAAAGGTTAGCATAGCAATATCCTTAACCTTCTTTTGAATTTTAGTCAATTCTCTTTTTCCTTTAATATATCTTAGTTTATTTTCTTTAATATATTCATTTACATAAATTGCTTTGTTTTTGTTGAACCTTAAGGTATCCCCTATTATTTCATTATCAAAGGATAGGATATCTAAAAGCTTAGCAAAGTTTTTGAATTCTATTTCTTCTAAATCCAAAAACTCCCCATTTTCCAGCTTGTAATACTTTTTATTATCTCTTATGGCTAAAATTATGTTTTTTACTTCTTCTGGGGAAATATCATCTAACTTAAACTTAAATTCAAAATAGTCATATTTACTTGGTTTAACTTCACCAAAAATATTTTTACTGGATACATTTTTTATTATTTTGAAGTTTTCTGAATAATAAACATTACCTACTTCCTGAAGTTTTGCTATGTCACTTTTAAAGAAGTTAAATAGGTAGTCATCACCTAAAAGCAAATAAAACTTTTCATTTGATGAATCAAAACCAAGGGATTTTAGAAGAGATAAAACTTCTTCTTCTTTATTAAAATCTCTATAGATGATTTTGCCTTGGTAGTCACCAAAAATATTAAATTCATATTTGCCATACTTTACTTTTAAGGTTAAAACAACATCTTTTCTTACCTTGTCAAAGTAAAAATTAAATTCTGGATCTTCTTTTACTATTTTATCTTTTATTTTTTTATTGATATTTACATAGTTTGATAATGTATAAAGCTTTGGAAGGAGCCTGCTTAAAATTTTATTTTCATCATCAATACTTAAAGAAATATTGCTTTTATTTTTAAAAACCTCTAAGTATGGCGCTATTTCATAACAGAATTTTGAATCTGGAATATAAATGCTGCTGCCATAAAGAAAAACAGAACCTTCCTTATTAAGCTTTTCTGGAATCCCCTCCTCAATTCCTAAAAGATATTCTGATTTTAAGCCCTTCAAGTTTATTTTTAAATTTGGCTTATCAAATATTATTTCTGTTTCAACGGGTCTATAAAAAAAGCCTTCATCTAAGTAGACCCTATTATTAGAAATAATAGATAAAAATTCCCTAATTAAAAACTCTGGTATTCTTAAGTATTTTCCATCTATATATTTATCTTGCCTTCTGGTAAAGGAGGATGCAGCTCCCTCTACATCTTTTACCTTTTGAAGAAAATCAAATATCTTGCGTTCATTTATGTTTAATTTTTGGCTTCTTATGTTAAAGGTAAAGTCCTTCCCATAATTAATTGGAAGTTTATTATAATAAGATATAAGGAGCTGGTTTATGTCCTTTACTACATATAATTTATTTGAAGAAAGGCCCTTTAAACCAATTTTAAATTGTGCTGTTAATAGATTTTTAATACCTAATCTATTTAAGTAAATTTCTAGTTTTATTTCTTCCTTATTTTCATTTCCTAATAATAAACTAAGAAGGCCACTGCTTTCCACATTACTTTTAAATATAACTTCATTACCACTCTTTTTATCTAGTAATGTTTTTATATCTTCATTATTATCTATATAATCTAAAAATTTATAAAAAACTCCATAAAGATGACTGCAGCAATAGTTATTTTTTCTTATCTCATTTTTTTCGTAATCATCACAGGTACAGTAACTTGAGATTACTTCCTTGGTTTCAAGATCTATATTTAATTTTGTAGAAAATTCACTAAAGAAATTTTCTGATATAACATTTGAAGTAATTTTAATTATATCTATATTATGAGAAACATTAAAATTAGATATTAAATCCATTTTTAAAATATTTCTTCCACCCTTTTCATTTTTACCACTAGTAGATTTTTTGAAACTTTCTATTAAAAGTTCTTTCATCATTATTATCACCCCAATTTTCCTTTTAAAGCTTACATTTATTATTCCAACTGAGAGTTTAGATTAGCTTCACCAAAAAATTTTATCAGTGTTGGATGCTTATCCTTTTATTATAACAAAAAAGAAGTGGCTATACCACTTCTACAGAATTTCCTTCCAAAGGTCCTTTAGATTGTAACCTTCTTTGTACTCTTTAGATATTTTTATTGTTTTTATATTTTTTGTTATAAAAACTCTCTTTAAATAATCTTTAAAATCATTTTCTACCATTACAGTTTTCAAGATATTATTATTCAAATCCACAAAGGAAATTGGTATTTCACTTTGAAATAAAAGAACTTCTAAATGCTCTTTATCTTTTTCTTCTAATATATTATATAGTCTTCCATAAATATATTTGTTATTTCCTGCAAATTTAAAAAGTAAACTAATAAAAGGTTGTCCACCTAGTTTTAACTTCATTGCTTTCATTTCTAAAGTAGCTTTATTTAATAGATATTCAATATTAGATAAATCTTCCTTTAAATAAAAGGCAGAACATAATTGATTATCTTCAAACTTTGTAATGTAGTTACCTATGGTACCCTTCTCCATTCCTTTTAACGGGCTAACCCTGTTCAAACCTATCCCCCCTAAGACTATAAGTAGCATATTAGCTTCATTATACTATAGATCTTTAACAATCTTAAGGAGTATTTAATGGGAATCTTGCCATATTTACTTTTCACCGGAAATAACAAGTTTTAAAATCATCATTGAAGAATAATCTAATTCAAAAAAATTATTATATTCATTAATCAAGGATGAAACTCTATTATCTTTTATCAGATCTTCATTAATATTAGTTTTAAAGTTTTCTTTACCAAGAATATCACTATGATTTACAACAGCTTCTATATCTAACTTTTTAAAATTTAGCCTTTTTAATAATGTTACTAAGGCGCTTCCTATTTTTCTATTTCCATTTAGGTTGCTTTGTAGTAGGCCTAAATTTCTATTAATAGTTTCCATAGTTTGATTGCTTGGGAAAGTAGTACCCCATATATCAACATCTACATCAATTATAAAAACTTTTCCTCCAGGTTTTAATACCCTGTATATTTCCTTTAAAGCCTCTACCGGCTTATCTAAATGTTGAAATACAAACCTTGCTATTACAAAATCAAAGTAATCATCAGGAAGGGCAGATTTAGTAACATCATCTTTTACTAAAGCTACCCTGTCTCCATAAACTTTATAATCTAATCTTTTATCTGCATACTTTAAGAAATTTTCATCAATATCTGCTGCTGTTATTTCTGAATTTGGGAAACTATTTAATAAAATTTTTGTGTAAAATCCTGGACCACAGCCTACCTCTAAAATTTCACTATTGTCCTTAAGCCCCAACATTTTTAGCATTCTAATTTCTTTTTTATATCCTAAATAGGCCTGTTTTTTTAATCTTGATATTTCGGTTTTAAAACCTATTTCTTTATATATTTCATTATATTCCATAATAAGCTCCTAAGAATTATTCTACTATTTATTGTATTCCTAGAAAAATATATTGTGAAATATCTATTTTATTTCTTTTAAAGCTTTTTCTATTATATTATCACCATAATCTACATAAATATCTGGTTCTAATACACTTTTATTATCCTTATTTATATCAGGTCTTGTCCATTTTTTGTGAGACACTTGGCCTAGTATTTTTGAGTTCTTTAATTGAAATCTTACTACATCACCATAGGAAGAAGGACTATTAGCACTTGGTCTTCCAACTAATGTTCCAAGGTCACCATCACTAACCCAAACTGCTAACATTTGGGCTGAACTAAAGGTGTTTTCATTTGTTAAAACATGTAAGCTTATATCATCATTCTTTTCAGCTTCCATGCTGCCCTTATGAGTTATATGACCTTTTCTTCTTAAGTATCCCCTTTGTTCTTGGGCTAAGGGAGAAAATCTAACTACAGCTCCATAGCTTCCTGGCTTTATTTTAAGAGTTTCTAAAATCATTGAACAAGCCATTGAATTTCCCCCAGGATTATCTGAAACATCAATTATAAAATTTGTTATACCTTCATTTAAGTAATTACCTATATCTTCTACAACCTTTTCTAAGTCAGGGTTTACTTCACATATTCCTAGCCTTATATATGCAGTATTATTATTATCAATCTTTTCGCTATAAATGCTGTAATCTAATTTCTTATATTTATCTTCACTTGTAAATTCAACTTGGATAGTTTCTTCTTTACCCATATTTTCTAGGGTAAGTGTAATATTTTTTGAAGGTTCAACCCCTGTATTTTCTAATATCAACTTTCCCTTTGAGAATTTTGCTATATTTTTAGCTTCTGCCATATAATTTTCAGCAGGAAAGATATCTTGAATAGTTTTTATTATTAGATCGATATCTACATTACCTATTTTAGTCACTGTTTTATTAGTTGGTTTGCTATCCTTATCTAGCAATATTAACTTTCCATCTTTATATATCCAATTTACATCTAAAAACATTTCTTCTTCCCAACGTAAAGATGTATGTCCATCATTTATTGATGATAAGTACCTAGATATTTTATTTTGTAATTCTCCAACTGTCATGGCATTATTACTAGTGCTTAAAAGCTCCTCTTTCATCTTATAATACTTTTCTGGTACTTCCTCTAAAAATATTGGGTGAGTGCTTTCCACTATTTCAATAATACTTTCTATATCTTCCTTTACCTCTTCTTTTGTTAATAATTCATGTAGTTCTTCTGGTTCAGTAGCTTCTAGATCCTTTACCTTATAAATACTAATTGGTTGAGTAAAGAATATATATATAAATACTCCTAATAAAAGAACTACTAGGATAAGAAAAATTTTCTTTTTCACCTTTTTACCTCCAACCTATTTTGAAGGGGAAGACTTTTTCTTCTTCCTCTTTTCATAATACTTTGAACATTAACCTGGAGATTACTCCAATAAGGATAGGTATTAGTTTTATGTTATTCTATTTACTATCAATATAAGTACTTGTACCTGATAATCTGCTATATGGCACCTAAAATTATTTTATACTTCTATTTCAAATCCATATTCACGCAACACATAGTCATCATCTAGTTTTTCTTCATAGACTCCATCTACCTGCCTAAATCCGTTTTTTATATATAAATTTATTGCTGGCTTATTGATATCCACAACAAATAGCCTTAAATATTTTGTATTCTTCTCCTTTGTAAGTGTGATTGCATGATCAAGCATTATACTGCCAATTCCTTTTACAAGGAAATCATTTAGTATTTCTAACATTTTTTTGATTCCTAAAATTATCAAATCCAACTAGCAAAGAACCAATTACAATAAGAATAAATCCAATATAAAAAAGAGTATTGTGATTACTATCTAAAAAGATATGACGAGTGCTGATGGCTTAATGCTATCAGAACAAATATATTTATTATTTTTTTAATTTTCATAAGATTTCTCCTCCCATACTAATTAAAGTTTTTATATTAATTCTTATCTATTACTAACTTTTTCCTTTTTCCACTTTTCCTAGTATATCAATGATATTTCCAATAACTATAGATGTAAAAAATAATAATACCAAACCTATAAAACTAACACTAAAACCATTTTTCCTATAAGTAATAAAATTAAAAATATCAGTTTTAAATATGTATCCTATAATCTTGTATATAAGCATTGTAAATGACACAATTATAAGTGCAATTTTCTTATCTCTTGAATTAGCTACTACCCTCTTATTAATATTGTGATTCTTGTTAGAATTTTTCCTATCTTTAACCACTAAAAACATAGTTCCTATTATAAAGATAATATAAATATAAGCTAAAACCATAAGCATCTTTCTCCCTGCTCTAAATTGTAATTTTTTTCAATTCTAATTAATATAATACCATTATTTACAAGTGTATTACAACTTTTATATAAAAATAGAGCCATCTCTAATAGATTTAAATCTATTAGAGATAGCTCTATTTGTGTACCTAAAATTTTTTTGGATAATTGTTTAGATTAGTCCACAGATTTCAATGATTCCACCATCTTAACATTCTTCAGCTTATAATACATCACTATATTAACTAATACTGAAAATAATACAGTTAATACTGCTGATATAATAAAGCTTAAGAGATCTATGTTTCGACCAAACATCATGTTGTCCATTTCAACTGTCACCATTATAAATCTGTGAAGGAGTATTCCTAAGAACTCTCCTAAAAAAATACCTATGAAGGTTAATATAACATTTTCTCTATAAATATAAGCTGATACTTCGTTATTGTAAAAGCCTAATACTTTAATTGTTGCAATTTCCCTCATTCTTTCACTAATGTTTAGGTTAGTTAAGTTATATAGTACAACAAAGGCTAGGGCCCCTGCAGAAACTATTAGTATAAGCACAACATAATTTAGGTTTTTAATAGTATTATCGAAATTTTCCTTTATGCTGGTATTAAAGGATACACCTTTTACTATAGAGTTTTCCATAATTGATTTTGAAATTTCTTCTTCATTTGAGTTTTCTAAAGTATTAACTAATATAGAATTGTAGTTTACATTTAAGTCGTAATTATCTCTATAGTATTTTTCAGTCATATAAATATAGTTCATTGTATAGTTTTCTGCTATTCCTTCTACCTTTAAGGAAGCTTCTATATTATTAATTTTTACTTTTACTTCATCTCCAACCTTAATCTTTGCATCCTTTGCAGCTTTTTCTGAAATAATAATTCCCTTGTTATTTAATGAATAGTTTTCTTTTGATTTTCTATTTTTTAAGGTTATAAATTCTTTAAATTTTTCCTGGGACTCTGGAATTATAATAGAAATATCCTTTTCTCCAGTTTCTGTACTTATTTTTCCATTTTCACTTAATATCATAAGAGAATTATCTACTTCTGATAAATCATTTATAAAGGAGAAGATCTCATCTTTTTCTACATCTCCAGCCTCTTTATCTATGTTTACCATTAAACTATATTTAAATATATCTCCAAATTGCTTTGAAATTATAGTTTTTATAGAGTCTTTTATACCAAAGCCAGTAACTATTAAAGCTGTACATCCTGCTATTCCAAAAACAGTCATAAAGAATCTCTTTTTATATCTAAATATATTTCTCACTGTAACTTTTCCAATGAAACTTAGTTTATTCCAAATAAAGTCTATTCTTTCTATTAATATTCTCTTTCCTTCTTTAGGAGCCTTAGGCCTCATAAGGGCTGAAGGTGCTTCCATAAGTTCTTTATAACAGGCAAAGAAGGAAGATAGGGTAGTAACTAAAATAGCTACTAATGTTACAAAAAGAGCTAGGGGAATATTAAATTCTAATTCAACTCCTGGTATGGTATACATAATTCCATAAGCATTAATAACTATTGTTGGGAAAAGAGTATATCCAATGGCTAGTCCCACAATACTTCCTAAAAAGCTTGCTGAAAAGGAATAAATAAGGTATTTTGATATTATTTTAGATTTTGAATACCCTAAAGCCTTTAGTGTTCCTATATTAATTCTTTGCTCATCAACCATTCTCGTCATAGTTGTTAAACAAACTAAGGCTGCAACTAGGAAAAAGAAAACTGGGAATACCTTAGCTAGTTTATCTATACTTTCTGCATTACTTCTGTAGTCCATATAGGAATAGTTACCTTCCCTATTTAATACAATCCAACTTGGTTCTTCAATGGCTTTAATATCATTTTCTGCCTTCTTTATTTCTGCTTCTGCAGCAGATATTTCTTTTTCAAAGGTTTCCTTTCCCTTTTCATATTCTTCTTTACCTTTTTCTAATTCCTTTTTTCCCTTTTCTAATTCTAACTTTGCATCTTCAAACTGCTTTTTTGCTGCTTTCTTTCCTTCCTCTAGTTCTTTTTTCTTTTCTTCTAAAAGCTTTTCACTATTTGCAAGTTCTGCTTCTTTACTTGCTATTTCAGCTCTTCCTGCTGCTAATTGTTCTTCAGTGGATGTGATTTGATTTTCTACATATTCAATGCCTTTATCAATTTCTACTCTATTTTCATAAAGGTTTTCTAACTGAGCTTTTAATGCCTTTTTTTCTTCTTCAGATATATTTAATTTATCTATAGAATTTTCTGCTTCTTTAATTCTTTTACTAATATCTTCCCTATTGCTTTTAAGGGTTTTCAGGGTTTCTTTTGCAATTTTAAGACTGCTTTCTGCTGCAGCTCCTTGACTTTCTAAAGTAGCCTTTGCTGCTTCTAAGGAGGCCTTTCCATCAGTTATCTTATATTCAGCAAGGGATATTTCATTTTCAGCCTTAACAATGGTAATATTAAATTCCATTTCATTTTTAGCTAATTCCTTATCTCCCTCTTCTAACTCCTTTTCCCCTTCTTCTATTTCTTTCTTTGCCTTATCTAATTGCTCTTGTCCCTTTTTTCTTTCTGCTTCTAATTCAGCCTTACCTTCATTTAACTTTTTAGTAGCTTCCTCTAATATTTCATTGTATCTTATATCTGCCCTTTCACTTCCAAGGCTTTCTATTAAAACCTTTGTTTCATCTACTAAGTCAAAGTATTTATTAGAATAGGAATTTAATTCTTTTGCACCATCTACAGTTAAATATGCTTCTGTAAAGACCTCAATATTAAAATTTTCTTGAGGAATAACAATAAAACTTGATATTTTGCCATTTCCTATAGTGGAGGATCCCTTTTCAAAGGATAAATAATTTGGTGTTCTTACCTTACCTACAATTGTATATTCAATATTATTTAGTTTTTCTTTTAGATCTTCTGATGTACCTGAGTAAAGAGTTATTTTATCTCCAATTTCTAAGTTTAAATTTTCTAATTTTCCTTCTTCAACTAAGCACTCATTTTCTTTTTCTGGAAGCCTTCCTTCCATAAGCTTGTACTGATTTACTTTATACTCATCTTCTAAAGGAATTCCCATTACCTTTAATACTTTTTCTGAGTTTTCATCCTTTATTATGGCATCTAAAGTATAGGTTGGGAAAACATTTAAAACACCATCAACCTTCTTTATCTCAGCGATATCCTCTTCTGTGAATCCTAAGGTTGAATATATTGTGATATCCATAAAATTATAATCATCATAATATTTATCAGCTGTTTTTTTCATTGCAATAGGAGAAACCTTTACTCCTGAAAAAAAGGAAACTCCTAAGGCAATTATTGCAAAGATAGATAAAAATCGTCCCTTTGTTCTTACAATATCTTTAAGAACATCTTTCATAAAAGCATTTTTAAACATTACCATTCAATCCTTTCTACTGGAAGAGGATTTTCATTTATTGTTACGCTTTCAATCATTCCATTTTTAACTTTAATAACCTTGTCCCCCATAGGTGTTAAGGCAAGATTATGAGTTATAATAACCACTGTCATATTGTATTTTTTACAGGTATCTTGAAGAAGCTTTAAAATTGCTTTACCTGTATTATAATCTAGGGCTCCAGTAGGCTCATCACATAAAAGAAGCTTTGGATTTTTAGCTAAGGCTCTAGCTATTGCAACTCTTTGCTGCTCTCCCCCAGATAATTGGGCTGGGAAATTAAACTTTCTATCTCCTAACCCAACTGCCTCCAGTGTTTCTAATGGATTTAAAGGCTTTTTAGTTATTTGAGTAGCTAACTCCACATTTTCTAGAGCTGTAAGATTTTGTACTAAATTATAAAATTGAAAAACAAATCCAATATCATACCTTCTATAGGTAATTAGTTGTTTTTCCTTATAATTTGCAATATTATTACCCTCAACAATTATATCTCCACTTGTTGGGCTATCCATACCTCCTAGTATGTTAAGTATTGTGCTTTTACCAGCTCCACTTGCACCTGCTACTATTACAAATTCACCCTTTTCTATATTAAAGGAAACACCTCGCAAGGCATCAATATCTACCTCACCCATTTTATATTTTTTTGTAACATTTTTAAATTCTATATAACTGCTCATTTTTATACCACCTTATTATAAATAAATACTTTCTAATTTGCTGATACAGAAGGAATTCTCATTTTTTCTTGAATAACCTCTTCTTCAATAACTTTTGGTACTAAAAAATTAATTGCCTCTTCTTCAATTGAAACCTTTAGTTTATTATCTTCAAAAATTTCTCCATCTACAGAAATGTAAAATTTATTGTTAGAAGTAACAGTTACTTCTTTGCATTTTCTATAAATAATATATTTACTAATTTCATCATTATCTAAGTGTTCACCATTTTTATAGGCTCCTAGTAATTTTACTAATTTAAATCTAGAAACTTTTTTTACCAAGCATACATCAAAAAGTCCATCATTTATCTTGGCTAAAGGAGCTGCTTTATAACCTCCCCCATAGGAAACACCATTTGAAAAGGTACATAATAAAAAGTTCCCTTTGATTACTTCATTATTATCAAGGGTTATTTCAAAATTTTCATGCATCCTATTTAATAAGGAATAAAATAAAGCAAGGGTATAGGCAGTTGCTCCATTCATAAAAGGAAGCTTTTTAAATTTATTTACCTGGCTTGCAACCTTTGCATCAAAGCCAATGTTACAGATATTTATACAACCTTTATCTTTAACTCTTAACAAATCAATCTTTTCACTTTTTCCTACAACTTGTCCATCTAAATTTAAAAAATCTACTTTCTCAAAGTTCTTTATAAAATCATTTCCTGTTCCATAGGGTAATACCCCTACACTTGCATTATCACATCCCTTAATTCCATTTACTACTTCATTTAAGGTTCCATCTCCACCAGCAGCATAAAACCTTAAAGAACCTGTTTCATTTTGGCAAATATTTTTGCAATAATCCTCTGCATCTCCAATGCCTTTAGTAATATAAATTGTATAATCTTCATCAATATCTTTAAATAAGTTATCTATTCTTTCCCTTAATTTTTCTGAAATATCAAACTTGCCAGCCTTAGGATTTATAATAAAATAATGTTTAGTTAATCCCATTTTTCCTCCTATGATATGTTATTTCTCTATATCAAATAAATTTGTTTTTACCTATAGAGTATACTATATAAATTTGCAATTATCATCAGTGGAAATAAATTTAATTTATTAATATTTATTTAACAGAAATAAAAAAGAGCCGCATCAGCAGCCCTTAATTAATCTAAAGCATCAATATGTTCTTTAGCCTCTTTTAAACCAAGGCCAGTAATTTTTCTATTCTTAATTTGATATTAATTCATAATCAACTACATACTTGCTATTTGGAAGATAATTTATTTTGTATGTTTCTCCTTCTTTAGGTTTAAAATTCCAAGGGTTCCTTGTAAATTCTTTTCCCTCTATTATAAATGGGTTTAATCCTCCTGGCATATAGACTTTTTCAATTTTTCCTTCAATATAACTTGTTTCTCCCTTAATTGCATATTTTAGATCCATACAAAGAGGAATTAAAAAGCTATACATACAATAAGTTAGTAAAGGTATCATAATTACTACCATTATCCACCATAATTTTTTAACTCTGTTCTTTTTTATATCTATAATTAAAGAAATAATTTTCGCTATAACAAAAATATAAAATATAGCTACTATTATTAATTTTCCATAAAAGTATTTCATATATATCCCCCCTTGTCTGCTCATTTTTTCATACGAAACTTTACACTATCTCTCTTTAATTTTACGCATTATCTACAAAATATTATGTAATTATAGTTCACAGGATGATAATTTGTTACTTAATCCTTTATATTCATTCCTTTTTACACTTTATTTGCTTTTCATTTCATATACAATCATATTGTAAATTCGATTGCTATAATATCCATCCTCTTTAACTCTTTTTATTTCATTAAATCTACAGCTTTCTAAAAGTTTAATAGAATTAATGTTATTTTCTTCTGTGTATGCCTCAATGGTTTTTAAATTCATTGTATTAAAGGCATAATCAACTATACTTAATAATGCTTCCTTCATTAAACCTTTGTTTTGGTATTCTGGCACAATTCCATAGCCTAATTCACCGCTTCTAAGTTCTAAGTTAATATTCCAAATACTAATTGAGCCAACTACTTTTTTTGATTTCTTATGCTCAATGGCACAAATTATCCACTTATTTTCATCTATACCCTTATTCATTTTCTCAATATATGATTTTGTTTCTTCTAAACTTTCATCAAGCTTTGAATCGGTAAACTCAATCATTTTAGGGTTACTTCTCATTTTGTAAATGTCCTGTAGATCATCATAGTTAAATCTTCTTAATACTAATTTTTTTGTTTCTATTACAGGAAATAGAGTAAAGTTAATCATGTTGTAATCTCCTATCTAGTAAATATTAATCATAATGCATCGCTACCAAAACAATCTTTAGCCCAATAACTATGTCTATTGCTCTTTTTTGATAACCAACTATCAAATTTCTTTTGATAGTTAATTAAATTGTTTGAAATATAGTCTGGGCACATAACGATATCAGAATCATTGCCTAAGTCATCTTTAGAATTATAACCAAAATGTAGAGCTATCCTTCCCATAATTACTCTAAAGAATCAACATATTCTTTAGACTCTTTTAAACCTAAGCCAGTAACTTCCCTATATAGTTTAATAGCTTGAATTTTCTTGCCTTTTGTAATTAAGCTTTTCAACTCCTTGTCTATCTCTTTTGAATCAATATTAGATAATTTTATTTTTTCTAATTCTTTATCATTTTCATTAGCTGATCTACTAGAAATAATGTTTATTGCTCCTGTAATTATAAATATAATCCCTAATAAATACTCTTTTTTAAATAATGATATTATTCCATATCCTATAAGGCATATACCTAAAGCAAACCAAATCTTCCAACCATTTTTATTCATAATCATTTCTCCTTAAAATTCTTATTACTAATATAAGGTAACTTCCAAAAATAAGCATCATATTTTTATATAATTATAATATAACTTTCAATTATTACATACTTCTGTATAAAAATGTATTTGTCAACTGTTATTGAATCATAGGTTCAACTTCTCCCTTCCAAGTTCCTGGATACTCACAATTCGCAATAATATATTCATCTACATTAAAAGATTCATTTGTACAGTGCCATCTAATTATTGCATCTTCGCAGAAATATTTTCTTAGCTCATCTTTATCTTGAGATACTACAACCTTCCAAAATTCCTTAATAAATTTCTCCATATAATAGTCCCTCCTTAAAAATTCTTATTTATATCTCCGCTGTTATAACCACAATTTCTTAGCATTGATTTACAACTATTCTTTAGACAAATTGAAAATATAAAACCTATAAAGTAGGCTGTAGAATTATATGATATTTACTGAGGAAAAATAAATTAAATCCCCATTTAGCTATTATTAATCTGTACACTTTTTATAATTATAACATAAATTACCAACACCGTATAGAAATTTAAAAACAAGATGTAATTTAAACTAAATAACTAATTTAAATTACATCTCATTCTTACTTAGATCCCAAAAAAACTGATACTTGAAAACTGAAAACTAACCTTTGCTCCCACTCAGCACTCCAAACTCACCACTCCACACTAACGTCCCTTCCATTTATGTTGCTGCTAAACTAACAGATAAATTGTTTAACCTCCACCATGATATGTTGTAATATATATAAAACCTATTCTTGTAGTCTTATAGGTCAATTTTTTATTACCTGTAGCCCTATCAACTAGCGAAGGCCTAAATCTATAAAATTTAATTCTATTATTATCATTATTATAATTTAACTCTTCTACTTGAGCAGTAAACGCAAGCTTAGGGTGACCAGTATCTTTCCTTATCCGTAGGTCTATTTTTCATAATTCCAAACTCATGTTTAGCCATGCTCCACCTATACAAGTCAAAATAATATATTTATCTCATATTATTAAAAACTAATTAGTATCTTAACTAAGTATAATAAACCAAAACAAAAATTACAAATACTGTATAAAACAAAAAAATAAGATGTAATTTAGACTAAATAACTAATTCAAATTACATCTTATTTTTACTTAAATCCCAAAAAGCTGAAAATTAAAATTTTATCGCAGACCTTATATTTTCACCTTTACAGGTAGGAATTTAACTTGGCATTGGACAGCATAAGCTTAATTCTATTTTCTTGATTTATTACTGACTGGGATGGATCATAGTCTATAACAACTATATTTGCTTCTGGATTTTTATCTACTATTTTCCTAATAGCACCTCTTCCGCAAATATGGTTTGGTAGGCAGCCAAAGGGTTGTGCACAAACTATGTTGTTAGCTCCTATATTTATTAGCTCTATCATATTTGCAACCAGTAGCCAGCCTTCCCCCATTTTTACCCCCTGACTAATATAGCCATCTGTTAATTTTCTTAGTTCTTCGAAGTCTGTTGGTACTCTAAAACTTGAGTATTTTTTAATATTAGAATTAATTTTTCTTTGAATCTTTAATACCAGCCTATAAATCATTTTGGCAAATTCTGATCTTTTAAAGTTCTTTTTATATAATTTATAATCCATAATACTATCAACTATGCAGTAGTTAATAAAGTCCATTAAGCCTGATTGGACTACCTCTGCCCCTTCTTTAATTAGGAATTCTTCTAGATGGTTATTTCCCATTCTAGAATATTTCATATAGATTTCTCCAACTATTCCCACCTTGATTTTATCTGTCTTCTTAATTTTTACAGAATTAAATTTATTAATTACTTCCTTTGAAACCTTGTCCACTTTTAAATATTTTTTACTATTAAAAGTATTTTTTAAATACTCTACAGCCTCATCTAAAAGGTCATCAGAATTATTTTTTGTAATTTCATAAGGCTTAACTTGGTTATAAAGGCACATTAATAAATCCCCATATATTATTGCATGAAACATTTTAATAATTACTTCTGGTGAAAAATTTATACCAGGGTGATCTTCAATTTTTGCAGCACTTAGCCCTATAGAAGGAACATCTTTAAAGCCACTGTTTTCCAAAGCCCTTCTAATTAAATGAATATAATTTGATGCCCTGCAGCCTCCCCCTGTTTGAGTCATTAAGACGGCAGTTTTATTTATATCATATTTACCACTTTTTAAAGCATTAATAAATTGTCCTATAACTATCATGGCTGGATAGCATATATCATTATTAGAATATTTTAAGCCTGCTTCAATGATTTCACTTACATCATCTTCTAAAAATTCAATATTAAATCCATCATCTCTTAATACTTTACCAAGTAATTTAAAGTGTATTGGCAGCATATTAGGAGCTAAAATTTTATAGTCCTTCTTCATTTCTTTTGTAAATTTAATATAATCATTTGTTATTATTTCTTTTGGCATTATTTTAAACTCATTTTTCACATATATCACCTATTTCTAATTGCTTCAACCATACTTCTAATTCTAATTTTAGATGCTCCTAAGTTACTTGTTTCATCGATCTTTAGTTGAGTATATAACTTTCCCTTTCCTTCTAGTATTCTTTTTAATTCATCTGCAATTATTGCATCTGTACCACAACCAAAGGAAACTAATTGAACTAGCTCTGTATTATCATTAGTTACTACATAATTTGCTGCATTAAATAATCTTGCTTGGAAGGTCCATTGATTAAGGATTTCAACATTTAAATTTTCTTTATCAATTGGAATTGAATCTTCGGTTAAAACAACAATATCTAAGGAAGTTAATAATCTGTCAATACCATGATTTATTTCCTTATCTATATGATAAGGTCTTCCTGCTAAGATTACTGCTAATAAACCATTGTTTTTTGCAAACTCTGCTGCTTCTGCTCCCTTTTGAAGAATATCTAACTTAAAATTATTATATTCACTTCTTGCATAGTCATAGGCCTTTGAAATATCTCTTTTCTTAATCCATTCATAACTGCCCTTTAGAGAATTATATAGGTTTTCTACTGTACTCTTTTTAGAATTTAAATCTAAGTAAGGACATATAAAATTATAGGAATTTAATTTGCTCATGTTATTTTTAATAACTTCAGGATAATAGGCAACAACAGGACAATTATAATGATTATCAGATATACCTTCATTATAATTATAAGTCATACATGGATAAAAAATATTTTTTACATCCTTACTCATTAAACTTTCAATATGACCATGGGTTATTTTGGCTGGATAGCAGGCTGTATCTGAAGGAATTGTATGCTGTCCAGATAAATATAATTTCTTTGAAGAGATATCCGATAACACTACCTTTATTCCTAATTTATTGAAAAGGGCAACAAAGAAAGGCAAGTTTTCATACATATTTAGGACCATTGGAATTCCTATTTCTCCTTTATTTCCTTCGTTATTTGAATAAGATCTTAATTTCTTATTTTTATATTCATATAAATTAGGAGTGTCTTTAAACTTTTCTTTTCCTGTTGGCCTTGAGCAATTATTTCCTGATATATATTTTCTTTTTCCTGTAAAAGTATTAATAGTTAAATTGCAGTGATTTGTACATAAACCACATTTTGTAGCTTTAGACTTATGAATAAAATCTTTTAATTCTTCTTTACTTATTATTGATGACTTGTCCAATTTTTTCTCTTTTGCATATAAAGCAGCTCCATAAGCTCCCATAAGACCTGAAATATTTGTTCTAATAACATTTTGATCAAGTTCTAACTCAAGACTTCTTAAAATTGCATTATTGCATAAGGTTCCCCCTTGAACTAAAATGTTTTTCCCTAAATTTTTCTTTCTTATTACTTTATATAAGGCATTTTTTACAACACTAATTGAAAGCCCAGCAGATATATCTTCAATAGTTGCACCGTCTTTTTGCGCCTGTTTAACTGAAGAATTCATAAAGACAGTACATCTTGAGCCTAAATCTGCTGGATGCTTGGCAAATAATCCAAGTTTAGCAAAGGATATAACATCGTAACCAAGGGAATGAGCAAAAGATTCAATAAAGGATCCACAGCCTGATGAACAGGCTTCATTTAGTACAATGCTTTTTATAGCTCCATTTTCTATTTCAAAACATTTTATATCTTGGCCGCCAATATCTAAAATGTAATCAACGTCCTTATTGAATTTGCTAGCTGCTATGTAATGGGCTAAAGTTTCTACAATTCCAAAATCAAGATTAAATCCCTGTTTAATAAGTTCCTCCCCATAGCCAGTAACAGAGCTTCCCCTTATTTTTATCTTATCTCCATACTTTTCATAAATATAGGCTAACTGCTCTTTTACTACATCAACAGGATTTCCCTTATTATTACCATAATATTTATATATAATATTTGCATCTTCATCAATTAGTAGAAGCTTTGTTGTGGTACTGCCTGCATCAATACCTAAATAAACATTGCCCTTAAAATTATTTATATCTATTTCCTTAACCCTTGCTTTATCATGTCTTTTAATAAATTCCTTATATTCATTTTCGTCTTTAAATAATGGTGGAATTTGATTTGAAATTCTTTTTGTTTTTAAATCCTGATTTAACAAAGCAGATTTTAAACTGTCATAGTTATATGTTTCTTTTTCATTCCCAGAATAAATTGCTGCTCCAATTGCAACAAAAACCTCAGCGTCTTCTGGTAATATTGCATTTTCACTATCTAAATTTAAATTTATAATAAATCTATCTCTTAAACCCTTAGAAAAGGTTAAAGGCCCCCCTAAAAATAAAATTTTTCCTTTTATTTCTCTACCTTGGGCTAGGCCGCCAATTGTTTGATTTACAATAGCATCATAAACGCTGGCAGCTATATCTTCTTTATTTGCTCCCTGGTTTAAAAGGGGCTGAATATCCGATTTTGCAAAAACTCCACACCTAGAAGCAATAGGATAAATACTTTTATAATTTTCACTTAATTTATCTAATTCTTCTACAGTAATTCCCATAAGGTTTGCCATTTGATCTATAAAGGCACCTGTTCCTCCTGCACAGCTGGAATTCATTCTTTCTTCTAAACCATTAGTTAAGAATATAATTTTAGCATCTTCTCCACCAAGTTCTATAACAACATCTATATCTTTAAATTTCTTTTTAACACCTATAGTTGTTGCAAAAACTTCTTGTACAAAGGAAATATTTGATTCTTTTGCAACTCCATAACCAGAAGAACCAGTGATTGACACTTTAATATCATTATTCTTAATAATATCTTTAACATTTTCTAATTCTTCTAAAATACATTCTCTTACCTTAGTTAAATGCCTTTTATAGCTTTTATATATAACCTTGTTGTCCTCACCTAATATTGCAAATTTTACTGTAGTAGATCCTGCATCTATACCAAGTCTATATACCATATAAAATACCTCATCTCCATTAAAAAACTTTATTAAATCAAGAATTTACAATTAATTATATTTTTTTACAGCTATCTCTTACTACTAATTTTACAGGAAGAACAATTTTTTTGCTGATATTTCTTTCTCCTTTTATTCTTTCCATAATTGTGCTTAATGCAGTTTCCCCCATAAATTCTGTATATACCTTAATTGTTGTTAAGGCAGGAGTTAAATACTGAGTTGTAGCAATATCATCGAAACCAATTATACTGATATCTTCAGGAATTTTATATCCTGCCTCATTAATAGCCTTATAAGCCCCAATAGCCATTGGATCACTGGCAATAAAAAAGGCAGTTGGAATATTTTTTAATTTTAATGCTTCTTTCATTAAGATATAGCCATCTTCAGGATTAAAGCAGCCTTTAAAAATCCATTCATCATTTAAATTATTGATTTTAGACATAAAATCTCTGTAGGATGCTTCTCTATAGTTTATTAATTCTTCTCCATTTTCATTACTATGGGGTACTACTTTTGCACCAATATATCCAATATTTCTATGACCTAAACTATATAAATATTCAAGGGCCTTAATTGAACCATATTTTAAATCAACAACAATAGAGTCAAACTCCCATTCCTCTGGAGAAGAATCTATAAAAATAATATTTGAGGATATCTTCTTTAATGCCTTAATTTCATCTTCTTGAAATATTCCTATGGCTATTATGCCATCAACATTTTTATATTCTTTAATATCATTTGATATAATTTTATTTAAAAATAGGGTTTTAAAATCTATATTATTTTTTGAACAATGTTTTTCAATTGCCATTCTTATGGATAAAAAGTATGGATCACTTAATTCTTTTGTTTCTGTATAAGAAGTAATTATCCCTAATCTATAATTTTTCCTCTTATTTTTTCTTTCTTTTAAGGTTACATAATTCATTTCTTCTGCTATTCTTAAAACCCTAGCTCTAGTATTCTCTGAAACATTTAGAGTTGAATCAAAATTTAGTATTCTAGAAACAGTAGAAATTGAAACCTTAGCTTCTGCTGCAATATCTTTAATTGTTGCCATAAATATTCACCTCCAATAATTTAGGTCCTGACGTGCAATTTAGTATGTATAATTTAGAATGTAATATTAAGGGAAAAACTACCAGGGGCAGTTTTAAAAGAATATATTTTTTACATTAAGGGGCCGTCTATGACAGCCCCTTAATTATTAATTATTAATTATTAATTTTAGGCTATCCATATATTTTTCAATAGCCTTAGTATCAGTTATTTTTAAAACTCCACAGTCTTCTAGAACTTTTGTAAAGACTTTTCCTATTTCATTTTTAATTATTTCACTCACATTATCTTTATTGATATTTGAATTTTTTAGTTTTATTTCATTAAACCAGTCTCCATGAATTTTCATAACATCATCTTCAAAGATATTATGTTTTTCTCCTAATAAATATGCTTTCAGCATTTCCATTTCATTTTTTAGTCTAGCTGGAAGTACCGCTAACCCAAGTACTTCAATTAAACCTATATTTTCTCTTTTTATGTGATGAAGCTCCTTATGAGGATGAAAGATTCCATAAGGATGTTCCTTGCTGGTTCTATTATTTCTTAATACTAAATCTAATACAAATAAATCCTTTTCTCGTCTTGCTATAGGAGTTATTGTATTATGTTTTTCATTATTAGTTTCAGATAAAACACCAGCTTCTTCATCAGTGTAGTTTCTCCAATGCTTTAAAACTTTATTGGCTAATTCACTAATTTTATATCTATCTTTTCCTTTTAATCTTAATACAGTTAAAGGCCATTTTACAATAGACACAGATATATTGTTTATATTAAATTTACAAATATCTTCTGCCTTATACATTGGGAATTCATAATGTCCACCTTGATAATGATCGTGGGTTAAAATAGATCCTCCCACTATAGGTAAATCTGCATTAGAACCTAGAAAATAATGAGGGAATTTTTCTACAAATTCTAGAAGTCTATCAAAGGTCTTATTAGTTATTTTCATGGGTTCATGTTTATCTGAAAAAACTATGCAATGTTCATTGTAGTAAGAATAGGGAGAATATTGAAGAAACCATTTTTCATTTCTTAAATTTAAAGGTATAGTTCTTAAATTTTGCCTTGCGGGATGATTTAATCTTCCACTATAACCTAGGTTTTCTTTACATAAAAAACATTTTGGATAAGTACCTTGGGGCAAATTTTTTGCTGCTTCTATTGCCTTTGGGTCCTTTTCTGGTTTTGAAAGATTTATGGTTATATCTATATCTCCATATTCAGTCTTAGTTTTCCATACTATATTTTGGGCTATTCTATCAGTTCTAATATAGTCACAGTCTTTACTTAGTTTATAAAGATAATCTGTTGCCTCCTTTTCTGAAAGCTTATATTTGTCATTAAACTTATTTATAACTTCAGAAGGTCTTGGCATTAATGCTGCCATTATTTTAGTCTCTAATAAATCCCTATAAACTGAAGTGTTAGATTCTAATACTTTATTTTCGTAAGCATAATTTAGAAGATTGTTTAAAATCTTAGTAGGTGTTTCATAATCTTCCCTTTCTAAAATTTTAAGTTCTTCTTTAGTTAATTCTTCATAATTATCAATTTTTAAAATATCTAATATGCTATTTCTTACAAAAATTTTATCTTCTATTGGAAATAATTCTTTTTTAAGACCATATATCAGCAGCTGTTCTATCTCTCTACAAATTCTCATAAAATCACCTACTTAGAAAATCCATTTGGATTGTTTTTATGCCACTTCCATGCTGAAGCTATTATTTCCTCCACATTTGTAAATTTAGGCTCCCAGTTTAAGATTTCCTTAGCTTTTTTAGAGGAAGCTATAAGTCTTGCAGGGTCCCCTGCCCTTCTTTCACATATTTTTGCTGGAATTTCATGTCCAGTAACTCTTCTTGCAGATTCAATCATTTCTTTTACTGAAAATCCACTTCCATTGCCTAAGTTAAATACATCACTATCTTTTCCTTCTCTTAAATATTCAACAGCAAGTATATGAGCATTAGCTAAATCTGTTACATGGATATAGTCTCTAATGCAAGTTCCATCTTCTGTATCATAGTCTTCGCCAAAAATAGAAATGAATTCTCTTTTACCTAGTGGTACTTGTAGGATTAATGGAATTAAGTGAGTTTCTGGGTTGTGAGCCTCCCCAATTGAACCACTTACATGAGCTCCCGCAACATTAAAATATCTAAGGGCAACATATTTTAAGCCATAAGCAGTATCACACCACTTCATCATTTTTTCCATTGCCAGCTTTGTTTCCCCATAAGTATTTGTTGGTTCTGTTTTATCTGTTTCTGTTATTGGCATTTTCTCAGCTTCACCATAAGTTGCTGCTGTTGAAGAGAATACAATTTTCTTAACATCATTATTGATCATTACTTTAAGCAATACTTCTGTTCCATGTACATTATTATTGTAGTATTTTAATGGATTTGTCATACTTTCTCCAACTAAAGAGTTAGCTGCAAAATGTATTACTTCTGTAATATTGTTTTCCTTAAATACCTTGTCTAATTCTTCCTCATTTCTTATATCCACCTTATAGAATTTAGCTTGTTTATGAACAGATTCAATATGACCTGTTTCAAGATTATCTACAACTACTACTTCTTCTCCTTTTTCTATAAGTTGATGTACTGCATGACTTCCTATATATCCTGCTCCACCACAAACTAATATCATTTTTATTACCTCCTAAATTTCCCTAGTTCCATCACCAACATTGGCAATATAAAAACTAGCTTCGTATCCTATTTTTTCTTCGTATCCTTGTCCAACTTTTTTAATAAAATCTCCAACTTTATCTCTCTTTACTAATGATACAGTGCATCCCCCAAAGCCTGCTCCTGTCATTCTTGAACCAATGGTTCCTTCATGGTTCCATGCAAGTTCTACTAAGGTATCTAGTTCAATGCCAGTTACCTCATAATCTTCTTTAAGAGAAATATGAGATTCATTCATAAGCTTTCCAAAGGAAAATAAATCTCCATTACTTAAAGCTTCTTTAGCTTTTAAAGTTCTTTGATTTTCGTACACAGCATGTTTTGCTCTTTTTCTATTTATATCATCTGTTATTAAATGTTTGTTATTTTCAAACTCTTCTATACTAAGTTCTCCTAGTGAATTTATATTTAATGTCTTTTTTAATTCAGAAAGAGCTGTTTCACATTGAGATCTTCTTTCGTTATACTTAGAGTCTGCTAATCCCCTTCTTTTATTAGTATTGCCTATAACTAACACTAAATCTTTTAATTCTAAAGGAGAATAAGAATAGTTTAGCGTATTACAGTCTAAAAGTATAGCGTGATCCCTTTTTCCCATACCAATTGCAAACTGATCCATAATTCCACAATTAACACCTATGAATTTATTTTCTGCTTCTTGAGCAAATTTTACTAATTGGATTCTATCAATATTTAAATCAAATAATGTATCCATCATTACTCCAATTAATACTTCTAAGGAAGCAGAGGAAGATAAACCAGCTCCATTTGGTATGTTGCCATATATATATATATCAAAGCCTCTTTCTATATTATATCCATTTTTTAATATAACATCTAGTACTCCTTTTGGATAATTAACCCAATCATGCTCTTTTTCAAACTTTATAGAATCTAAATGAAATTCTATGATTCCTACTTCTGGAAAATTGTCTGAATACATTCTTACTACTTTATCATTCCTTAGGCCTATTGCTCCATAAGTACCAAAACTTAAAGCACAAGGAAAAACATTTCCTCCATTATAATCAGTATGCTCCCCAATTAAATTTACTCTTCCTGGAGAAAAAAATGTCCTTACCCCTTCAATATAACTATAAATTTTTTTAAAGCCATTATTAATATCTTCCCTCACCATTAATTATCACCCTTTCAATTTATATAAGTTAATTTTAGCAGAAAAAGAAAACATTTTCAATTGTTTTAGTGGTTTTTTTACTGATATTTTACTATATTTTTTACTAAACTTTTGCTTTTATTTTTACCTTCTTCATCTATCAAATTTTAAATGGATTTTTAGTTTTGGAGGATCTTTTTCTAGCTCTATAAATTTTCTTTCAAGAAATTTTCTATTATAGTTAATTTTATTTAAATCTCCTCCATATAAGGAAGCCAATTCATTATAATAAAAAGCCTTTTCGTAATTTTGAATCTTTGAATAACATACAGCTAAGTTTATTGCAGGTACCCAGGTATAGTATGCTTTATTATTAAAGCCTAGATTATCCTTTTCAGGAATGCACTTTAATGCAGTTTCATACCAAAAAATTGCTTCTTCTACTTTATTGCTCTTATCTAATAAATCTGCAAAACTACAGCATATCTCCCCTGTAGGCTTATACTCCCTTAAATATCTTAATACTGTATTTACTGCCATTTCATCCTTTCCTTTAATCCTATAGCAACGAATTAAATTGTTAAAGGCTGCTTTTTTATCTTCTATCCATCCATTATAGTTTGCTAGGAAATCCTCATAGTTAGTAATTGCATCATCATAATATTGATTGTAATAAAGTTCATTTGAGTAGTAATACATATCTCTTGCTGTAAAAGGTATCTCATCTTCTATCATTTTTATAAATATTTTTAAATTTCTATCAGTACTAACTTTCATTTTATTGTGGTTTATAGTTATATCACTGTTTAATGTTCTTCCATTAACTTCTAAGTACTCATGTACTCTTCCCTTCCAAGTAAAATTTTTTTCCCTTTTTACTAATCTATTTCTTTTTAAAGAAAAGGTAGTATTTCCTCTTTCATCTCTTGTTAGTGAATAGTTCATTGTAACTACATCAATACTTTTATCAAAGTTTTCTTTTAAAAGTTTGAGTTTTTTTCTGTTTATAGCATCAATATAATCATCTCCATCTAACCAAAGGATATAATCCTTTGTACTTTTGCTGAAAGAATAATTTCTAGCAGCAGAAAAATCATCTATCCAATCAAAATCGAAGATCTTTGCATTAAATTCTTTTGCAATTTCTTTTGTATTATCCTTTGAACCAGTATCTACTATAATAATTTCATCTACTATATCTTTTACAGAATTTAAGCACCTACCTAAAGTGCTTTCTTCATCTTTAACAATCATACATAAACTAATTGTAATATTTTCTCCTTTCAATAGTTACACCTCATAAAATTAATCTATTATTATTCTATGAGTTAATAAATTAATCTTGAATATAAATATAAACATTAGAAAACTTCTTTTATTTTTATAGATATATGATATAATAACTAATGCATATTTTTGCGGGTGGGTGAGGGATATAGAAAAAGAGGTTTTATGAAAGGATGGAAAAATTATTTAATTTTAAAAAATATAAGACCAATTTTAAAAGAGAATTAATAGCTGGTCTTACTTCTTTTTTCTCTGCAATATATATTATTGTAGTAAATGCAAGTATTTTAAGTGATGGAGGGGTAAATCAAGAACCACTCATTATTGCAACTATTTTAGCATCTTTTATTGGTTGTTTACTTGTTGCTTTTATAAGTAATGCACCACTAATTGTCATGCCTGGTATGGGAATAAATGCTTTATTCACTTATACAATAGTTCATAGTTTGGGTCTTAATTTTAACCAAGCCTTAGCAAGTGTTTTTACTGCTGGAGTACTATTTTTTATAGTAGCAGCTACTAGATTGTCAAAAATCTTAGATAAGGCAATTCCAAAATCTTTAAAGGAATCTATTTCTGTAGGTATAGGATTTTTTATAACTTTTCTAGGATTACAAAAAAGCGGTCTTATAATTGCTGATCCTGCTACTTTTGTAAAAATACAATCCTTTGATAATCCAAGAGTTGTATTTTTCCTAGTAATTTTTGCTATCACTTTATTTTTATTTGTAAAAAATATTCCAGGAGCTTTCTTAATTAGTATAATTGTTGGTACTGCTTCTTCAATTATGTTAGGGCTTACAAAGCTGAATTCAAGCGGCTTTGCACTTCCTGACTTCAGTGAGTATTCTTCAATTTTATTTAGCTTAGATTTTAGTAAATTTTTTACTTCGCAGTTTTGGATAGCTACCTTCTCATTAACTTTAATATTAGTTTTTGAAAATATAGGAATACTTCATGGCCAAGTAACAGGATTATTAAATGCACCAGAAAAACAAAATAAAAGTTTAATTGCAGTTGCCTTATCTTCAATTACCTGCGGACTATTTGGAACTAGCCCTTCAGTATCAACTGTAGAAGGAACGGCTGGCATTTCAGCTGGAGGTAAAACAGGCCTTACTGCTATAGTTACTGGCTTACTAATACTAATATCAATATTATTTATACCATTTTTAACCTTAATACCTGACGAAGCTATAGCTCCTATATTAATAATTTTAGGTAGTTTAATGGTTAAAAGCATTAAGGATATTGATTTTGAAGATACTTCAGAAGGAATTCCTGCATTCTTAACGGTTGCTTTAATTCCACTAACCTTTAGTATAATTGATGGTATAGCCTTTGGCTTTATATCTTATACTTTAATAAAGTTAATAGTTAAAAAGAAGGAAGAGATTTCCCTTCCTATGTATTTAATATCAATAATTTTTATCATATACTTCGTGCTTACAACATTGTAAGCGCTAACGCAAAATGCAAAGTCCACAATTTCGATAATTATTCAGGCGAGCTGAATTATAAAAATATAAATTGGCTAAGGTAAATAGGATATGCGAAATAAGCATATCCTATTTATCTTCGCCTTTATATTTAATTTTGTTTAAGAAGTCTACTAGCATTTTTGCTGTCATTCCCCATATAACTCTATCTTTATAGGTATAAAAAAGAGTTTCTACTTCTCCTTTATAGAACTTGTAATTAGCTCCCCCATGTATTAAATGGTAAGGAAAGCCCTCTCTATTAACTTCAACTGTGTTTTTTATTTTTAAAGGTTCAATTTTTAATAATTCTTCTATAGGAATAATTAATAGTTCATCAACTTCATCAGGATTTAATTTAAACTTATCGGGATTTTTTACATAAGCTAAATAGGGATGAATTATTTGATTGTAATTTGTTACCAGAATATCTAAAGGACATATTATTTCAAAATCCCCTTTATCTAAGCCTATCTCTTCCTTAATCTCCCTAATAACAGCTTCTTCTGGTTCTTCACCCTTATCTATTCTTCCCCCTGTAAAGGCAATATCCCCAGGCTGAGTCTTCATAGATTTAGCCCTAACTTCAAAAACTATATTTAATTTTTTATCTATTTCAACCAATAATATAGCAACTGAAGATCTTTTCATCTTTTCCCAACCGCTGATATATGGTTCCTTATTTTTAAATTTATTTATTATATTATTTATCATAGGACCTCCTAGGTGCTAAAGCATAATTCAAAATGCAAAGTGCATTCTCAGTTCTACATTATACATTAAAAGGACTGTCTTTGACAGTCCTACAGTTCTTTGTTTTCAATTATTTTACTAATAATTTCTGCTCTTTCATCACCTAAATAAGGATATATTTTAGATGCGACTTTTCCATCTTTATAAGCACTTTCTCCATTAGCTTCAACTATCTTCATTACTCTTTTTCTTAAAGTTTCTTCATCTAATAAGTATTCTAAGTAATTATCAACTAGATCCTTTAGGCAAGTACCTAATTCTTTTGGGTTTTTGTATTTTGTTCTCATTTGCATCTCCTTATAAAAATAGTTTATGAAAATTAATATACCTTAAATATTAAAAACTGTAAATACCTTTATTTTTATAGTTATCTTTTACTCACTTTTGGGTTAGGTAAAAAGATAAAGAATATTAATAATGAAAGCATAATAAATACGAAACCACCAAGATACATGCTAAAATAACCAAAGCTTCTTTGAAGCCATGCATAAATAGAAGGATATATGAAATTTGCTCCTCCTGTACTTAATACAGATAAAACTGAAAATGATATGGCTACTAAATCACTCTCAACAATGTCTCTTAGGTATTTAAATAAAAATGTTAGGTATATTCCATATAATACTCCATGTAGTTGGTCACCTAAAACTACAAGAGCAACATTAGCTGTTGAAAATAGTAAAACCTTAATTGAAGCTATAGATAATGCAACTATTAGACATTTTTTACTGTTTAATTTGCTGGCATACTTTGAAACAATCATAAAGGAGAAAAATTCTACAAATACTCTACCACTAACGGACATACTATAAATGCTATTTGCTTTATTAGTATCCTTTACTAAATCTACTAAGTAGGTAGAATAAGCAAAATCTAGTCCCATATAACTTCCCATACCTAAGGCAACTGCTAAAAACAAAAATAATACATTCTTATTTTTAAATAAATCTTTTATTTCTACTCTTTGGAAATCCTTGTTTAATTCTTTGGTTTCCTTTTTATTTGCAAATTTTAATAATATTATCATCATTAAAATTATTAATAGAGCTAAAGCAGATAAATGCAGTATTCTATAGGAAAAAGTACTTATTATAATTCCTCCTGCAAAGACAATACAAGCATAACCTATAGAACCCCATTTTCTTATGTCTGAAAACTCAAATCCACTTGAAGATGCAAGCTCTTCTATGTATATTTCAAAAATACCTGCCACAGAGTTTAGAATAAATCCATATACTGCTGCATAATATATAGCAGTATTTACATTAATAAACATTAATCCTATAATTGCAAATAATACACTTATTAAATAAGCTAATATAAATCTTTTTTTATTTTTTACTTTTGAATAAAAATTTGTTAATATAGGCTGTCCTATGATGTTGAATAATGCTCCTGCTGTTACTACCTTTCCAACATCAGCTAAATTTAAACCTACTTCTTGATTAAGGTAAGGAAAATAAAAGGTTGTTATTATACTAAAAAAACCAAATATTATAAATGTACTAATATTGTAATACTTTTTCATTGTATTACCTCCAATTTCATAAATTTAAACATAGAAAATGCTATCTTTTTATTAGTAAGATAGCATTTTCTTTTTATTAATTAATTATTTTGTACTCCATAAACCATGAAGATTACATAATTCTCTAATCTTTTCAATTTCTCCATCTACTTTAAATACAGCTTCTGGTTTCTTGCTTGGATCTAATTCTTGTCTAAATACTTTGCCATCTTTTGTTATTACTTCTATCCATTCGATATAATGTTCTGGAACCATTGGGTGTTCAGCAGAACCAACTTTAATAATAATTTCTCCATCTTTTACTTCATATACAGGTACATGTTTTTCTACTGCAGCATCAACAGTATTTTCTTGATATAGCTTCATTGGTTTTCCACAACAAACTAATGTACCACCAGTTTCTCTTAAGGCTTCAACAACAGAACCACATACCTCACACTTATAAATTCCCAATTTCTTAGTCATAACAACACTCCCTTTACTTCATAATAAAAATATACCTCTTATACTTATTTTACAGGTTAATTGCCTCTTCTGCAAGGGAAGAAACATAAATATATTCTCTAGCCTCAAAATAGTTGAATTCTATTTTAATATTTAATCTATTAATGTAGTCTTTTAGGTTTTTAGCTAATATTTCAGAATTTTTACTTATATCACTTTTTTGACCATTAAAGTAATTAACTAAGGCTAAATTTGATAAATAAATTTTTATATATTCTGCATCATTAAACTTTAAAATTTCTTCTATTCCATAAAAAACGGCGTAAATTTGAGCCTCGCAACATGTTCCTGCACCTAATGTTTTTGAAAAGGTACTTTCTTTACCTTCATCGTTAATTATTACTCCTCCAATACCTATATTCCCCGTCAGTTTTCTTGTGTTTTTACATTTCCCATTAACATAAAGTCTATATTTCATATATCCTCCATTATAAACTTCTTCTTTCTTAAAAATATTCATAAGAAAATATAATTATTCTAAAAGGATATATTAAAATATAAATATGAGGCATTATATATATAATTTCTTTAGGAATGAAAATATATGCATATATTATAAAATGATTTATTGAAAATTTGGAGGTTATAATGAAACAAATATTACAAAAAGGAGATAAGATAGGTTTAGTTTCTTGCTCAAATGGATATGATTTAAATAAAAAAAATGAAATATCTAATTTAGTAAACCTACTTTCAAGAATGAATTTAAAGGTTGCCCTTTCTAATTCTTTATACAAGGATATAAATAATAATACCCATGAACCAATAAATAGAGCACAAGATCTTATGAAAATGTATTTAGACAAAGATATTAAAGCTATTTTTGATATCTCTGGTGGAGACTTAGCAAATGAATTATTAGAAATTCTTGATTTTGATTTAATTACAAATAATAGCAAACCCTTTTTTGGCTATAGCGATTTAACTGTAATTTTAAATTCTATATACAAAAAAACTAATACCCCATCCTATAACTATCAAATAAGAAATTTAGTAAGGGATAATACTAATACACAAGTTATGAACTTTAGTAATACCTTACTGGAAGGTAAGAATGATTTGTACAACTTTAAATATTACTGGGTTAATGGTAATCAAATGGAGGGCATAGTAGTTGGAGGTAACATTAGATGCTTACTGAAACTAGCTGGGACTGAATATATGCCTAATTTTAATGAGAAATTACTTTTTCTCGAGGCCTTTAGTGGTGATATAAATAAAATAGCTACTTATATTGCTCAACTTAATCAACTAGGTGCTTTTAATAAAATTAAAGGCTTGATTCTAGGGGAATTTACCGAATATGAGAAAAATAAAAATAATATTAAGATTGAAGATCTAATAAAAGATAAAATAAAGTCAAATATTCCAATTATAAAAACTGAGGAATTAGGACACAGTTCTAATTCAAAGGCCATTCCCATTGGAAAACTTATGAAGTTTGATTAATAAAGTCCCTTGAAAAGGAAAATCTAAAAGTATATAATTTTATCTAGTTACAAATTAATAATTATGAGGTGAGATAATGTTAAAGGAAGAATTAAAAAAGAGCGAAATTGAAGCTATGAAAGCTCGTGACAAACAAAAGGTAAGTGTTTTAAGATTAGTTAATGCCGATATTAAAGCCTATGAAGTTAATGAAAGAAAAGATGCTACAGATGATATTATTATTAAAATAATTGAAAAGCAAATAAAACAAATAAAAGAAACTCTAGAATATTCTAAACAATTAAATGATGAAGAAAAAATAGCAGAAGGAAATTTTGCTATTAACTTATTATCTCCTTATTTACCAGAGCAACTTAAGGATGAAGAAGTTGAGGCAATGATAAGAGAAATTATTACTACTAATAATTATAGTAAAGCGGATATGGGTAAAATTATGAAAGAAATTATGCCTAAGGTTGCTGGCAGATATGATAGATCAAAGATAAATCCAATGGTTAAAAACATTCTTGGATAGTTAAATAATAATGTAGAATGAAGGAAACCATTCTTCATTCTACATTAATTAGTCTTTATCACTTTTTAAGAAAACTTACAGGCTAAATCTTTGTAATTATGACCTATTCCTTGTTATCTATATTTATAGCTTTTCCCCTATATCTCTTCTATAAGATACTCCTTGATATTTTATCTTATCTATATTTTTATATACATTTTCTTTTGCTTTATCTAGTGTTTGACCAAGGCTGGTTACAGAAAGGACTCTTCCTCCATTTGTAAGTAGTTTTTCCTTTTCATATTTTGTTCCATTATGGAATAGTATTATTGAATCCTCTAGTTTATCAATAGTTATTTCATAGCCCTTTTTATATGATGAAGGATATCCTAAGGATGTTAAAACTACTGTTACACAGGATTTTTCATCCCAGACTAAATCTGATTCTCTTAGGCTACCATCAATAACCTTTAAGAATAAATCTACTATATCGCTTTTTAATTTTGGAATTATGACTTCAGTTTCCGGATCACCAAACCTTACATTAAACTCCAAAACTTTAGGCACTCCTTCTACTATCATTAACCCTATAAACAATAGACCTTTAAAGTTTAATCCTTCTTTATTGAAACCATCAATTATTTTATCTAAGATATCTTTTCTAATACTAGCATTTAGCTCTTCTGTAAATAAGGGACTGGGTGAAAAGCATCCTACTCCACCTGTATTAGGTCCTAAATCTTTTTCATAAATCTTTTTATAATCCTTAGCACTCTCTAAGGGAATTATCCTTTCATTAGTTACAAAACACAGTAAGGAAGCTTCAATTCCATCTAAGAATTCCTCGATAACTATTTTATTTCCCTCTTTACCAAAACATTTGCCAACTAATATGTCCTTTATAGTTTCCTCTGCTTCAACTTTAGAATAACATATAACTACCCCTTTTCCTTCACATAATCCATCTGCTTTTATAACTAGAGGAAATTTGTAATTATCCAAATCTGCCAATGCTTTTTTATAATCTGTATAGGCCTTATACCTTGCAGTAGGAATATTATACTTTTCCATAAACTTCTTTGAAAAATCTTTACTTCCTTCTAACAAAGCACATTTCTTATTTGGTCCAAATATCTTTAAATTATATTTTTCAAACTCATCAACTATACCTAAAACTAACGGTTCCTCTGGTCCTACCACAGTCAAATCTATTTCTTTTTCAAGAGCAAATTTAAGAAGCTTGTCTATTTCATTAGGCTTTATATCAATATTTTCAGCAATATCCTTAGTGCCACCATTTCCTGGAGCACAATATATTTTACTAACCCTATTAGACTTAGCAATCTTCCATGATAAAGCATGCTCTCTTCCACCACTGCCAACAACTAAAATTTTCATCCTATACCTCCCCAATTTATCCTCTTTTAGTGTTTAAAGTGTCTTATTCTCGTAAATACCATTGCTATCCCATATGCGTCAGCTTCTTTTATAGATTCTTCATCCCTAATAGAGCCCCCCGGTTGAATTATTGCTGTAACTCCAGCTTCAGCTAAAGCCTTAACACAGTCTGAAAATGGGAAGAAGCCATCAGATGCCGCTACACTATCCTTAACTTTATGGCCGCTTCTTTCTATTGCCTTTTCTGCTGCCCAAATTCTATTTACTTCTCCAAGACCTATTCCTGTAGTCGCCTTATTTTTTGCTATTATTATCCCATTGGATTTTATGTTCTTAGCAGCCTTCCAAGCAAATAATAAGTCTTCCATTTCTTCCTTAGTAGGCTGTCTTTTAGTAACTACCTTCCATTCATCCTTTAAAAGTATTTCATTTCTATCTTGTACTAATAAGCCCCCTAGTACTTTCTTATAATCTAGTTCATGATAATCATTTTTATTTATATCATCTATTTGAATCAATCTTATATTTTTCTTTTTAGTCAATATTTCTAAAGCTTTTTCTGTAAATGAAGGCGCCATTACAACTTCAAGGAATATTGAATTTATCATCTCTGCTACTTCTACATCTACTTCTCTGTTTGCAGCAATAATTCCACCAAATATAGATACTTTATCGCATTCATATGCCTTTTTATATGCCTCAGCTAAAGTTTGTCCACTGCCAATACCACATGGATTTGTATGTTTTACTGCTACTACTGTAGGTTCCTCAAATTCTTTTAATATATCCAATGCTCCATTTGAGTCATTAAAATTATTAAAAGAAAGCTGTTTTCCATGTAATTGTCTGCCAGAAGTAATAGAGCCTGGAGTTTCAAATACTTCTTTATACAAGGTAGCTTCCTGATGAGGGTTTTCTCCATATCTTAAGTCTTGGGCACGATTTAAAGGTATTGTTAATTTTTCAGGGAACTTAACCTTTGTTAGCTTGTTAAAGTAGTTTGCAATTAATGCATCATAATAAGCTGTATAATTAAATACTTTACATGCTAAATACTCTCTTGTTTCTAAGGTTACATCACCCTTTGTATTTAACTCATCTAGTACCCTTTCATAATCCTCCGGGTCAACAATTACTGATACAAATTTATAGTTTTTAGCAGCTGCTCTAATCATGGACGGACCACCAATGTCAATATTTTCAATAATCTCCTCTTCAGTGGAATTTTTATCTTTTACTGTTTCTTCAAAGGGATATAAATTATTAACTACCATATCAATTGAATTTATATTTAATTCTTTAAGGGTTTTTACATGGTCTTCTTCATCCCTTTTATATAATAATCCACCATGTATATATGGATTTAAAGTTTTTACCCTTCCATCTAATATTTCTGGAAAATTTGTAATCTCTTCTATTTCAATTACATCAATTCCTTCAGCTTTTAAGGCCCTTGCAGTTCCACCTGTAGAAATTATTTCCCAGCCTAAATCAATTAAGCCCTTTACAAAACCTATCAAGTTTTCTTTATTATAAACACTGATTAGCGCACGTTTCATAAAATCACTCCTCACTTATTTTTACTTGCCTTCCTTCTATTTTTAGCTTACCATCACAATATAACCTTACGGCTTCCGGAAAAATCTTGTGTTCAGCTTCCAATACTCTTTTTTGAAGGCTCTCTATAGTATCATCATCATAAACCCTTACTGGTTCTTGTAGTATTATTGGACCAGTATCTGCATTTTCATCTACAAAATGAACTGTTGCCCCAGTTATTTTGCATCCATATTCTAGTACTGCCCTATGGACTCTTTGTCCATAATAGTTTTTTCCACAAAAACTAGGTATAAGGGAAGGATGTATATTTATTATCTTTTCCCTATATTCAGTTACAAAGTCCTTTGAAAGTATTCTTAAATAGCCTGCTAATACTATTAAGTCAACATCTCTCTTTTTGAACTCCTCAATTAGCTTTTTATCATAATCTTCCCTATTATAAAGAGCTGGATTAATAAATATTGATTCAATATCAGCTTCTCTGCCTCTTTCTAAACCATAGGCATCCTCTTTATTGGAAATAATTAATTTAATACTTCCCTTTATATAGCCCTTTTTTATGATATCAATTAAGCTTTGTAAATTGGTTCCCCCACCTGAAATAAGTACGCCTATTTTTGTTTGTGACATAAGTTAACACCCTTTTTGCCTTTATTAATTTCTCCTAATATATAGAATTTTTCCTTTCTTTCCTTTAAATGCTTTTCTATATTTGGTAAGTCTTCTTTTGAAATTACAAATACCATTCCAACTCCCATATTAAATGTAGAATACATCTCATCAATATGAATATTCCCCAATTCTTGTATCATATTAAATATTGGAGGAGTATCTATTACCCATGTATTTATATTTGCCTCTACTCCATCTGGCAGCATTCTTGGCACATTTTCATAAAACCCTCCTCCTGTAATATGACATAAGCCTTTAATGTTAAAAGTTTCAATTAAATCATATACTGGATCAAAATAAATTCTAGTAGGTTTTAGTAATTCCTCTCCTAAAGTAGACCTTAACTCCTCATAATATTTGTTTATATCTAATTTTTCCTTTTCAAATAGGAGCTTTCTAACTAATGAATATCCATTACTATGAATCCCATTAGAAGGTAGGCCAATTATTAGGTCTCCCTCCTTTATGGAAGAGCCCCTTATAATATTTTCTTTATCTACTAAACCTACACAAAAGCCAGCCAAGTCATATTCTTCTTCCTTATATAAACCTGGCATTTCTGCTGTTTCTCCACCAATTAGTGCACATTTTGCCTTAAGGCATCCATTAGATACTCCTTCAACTATACTAGCCATTTTTTCAGGCACTAATTTACCAGTACTAATATAATCAAGGAAAAATAAAGGCTTAGCACCTTGGCATAAAATATCATTAACACACATAGCAACACAATCTTCTCCAATGGTGTCATGCTTATCCATCATAAAAGCAATTTTTAACTTGGTTCCCACACCATCAGTTCCTGATACTAGTACAGGCTCCCTATATTTTCTAGTATCTAATTGAAATAAGCCTGCAAAACCTCCAATATCATTTAATACCCCTGGAAAATGGGTCTTTTTTACTATATTTTTTATAAGCTGTACCTCTTTATAGCCTGCTTCTTTATCTACTCCCGAATCCTTATAAGTTATAGACATTGTTTTCCTCCTTCATTCTTTGGTGGGTCTATGGCATATCTGTTATTAAAGCACCCTGTGCAAAATCCAGTGTTCTTTCCTACAGATTTTATTAGACCTTCTATAGACATAAAATACAATGAATCTGCTCCTATTAGCCTTCTTATTTCCTCTAGGCTCATATTGGCAGCAATTAAATTTTCTTTACTAGGAGTATCCATACCTAAATGACAAGCATTTATAACTGGAGGTGAGGCTATTCTTATATGAACTTCCTTTGCTCCTGCCTTTTTTAGCATTTGTACAGTTCTTTTCATAGTTGTTCCTCTAACGATAGAATCATCTACAAGAATAACTCTTCTTCCTTCTATATTTTCTTTTATTGCATTTAGTTTAATCATTACTCCCTGTTCTCTTAGTTCCTGACTAGGCTGTATAAAGGTTCTACCAACATATCTATTTTTTATTAACCCCTCAGCATATGGAATTTTTGATTCTTCAGCAAATCCTATAGCAAAAACTGTTCCAGAATCAGGTCCCCCAATTATAATATCCCCATCATTTTTTGACTCCCTTGCCAGCTGCCTTCCTGCTTCTATTCTCGATAAATATATACTTTTTCCATCTAATAAACTGTCAGGTCGAGCAAAATATACTAGTTCAAATAGGCATAAATTTTCCTTTATCTTTTTCTTTGAAATAGTCCTTATTGCTTCATTATTTATAACAATTATTTCTCCAGGTTCTATATCTCGAATAAATTCTGCCCCTATAGTATCAAATGCACAGCTTTCAGAAGATACTATATAATCATCTCCTAATTTACCTAGACATAAAGGCTTTATTCCATAGGGATCCCTGGCAGCTATTATCCTATCATTTGTCATAATTATAAGAGCATATGAGCCTGAAACCTGATCTAAGGCCTTTATAACTGCTTCTTCTATATTATCCTTACTCTTTCTAGCAATTAGGTTTGCAATAACCTCTGCATCTAATTTAGATTGAAATATTACTCCTTCATCTTCTAGCTTGTCTCTTAAACTATGGGAATTTACAATTCTTCCATCAAGGGTTATAGCTAAAGCTCCTCTTTTATATCCTGCTACTAATGGTAATGTGGTTAGAAGGCTATGGTCATCTGAATTAAAGGCATATCTTACATGACCTATGGCTATATTTCCAATTAGCCTATGTAGCCTTTCCTTAGACAAAACTTCATGAACAAGGCCTGCTTCCCTATGATAATCTATAAAACCATTATTATTTACTGCTATGCCTGCACTAATCTGGCCTCTATGCTGAAGGGCATAAAGTCCATAATAGACAACTTGTGCTATATCATTTCTTTTTGAGCTATATATTCCTACTACTCCACTCAATGTAGTACCTCCTATTTACTAAGACTCTCATTGAGTTCCTTATCCATTTTTATAACATCATCTGCCATTTTCTTTTTGTAGTCTTTAAGCTTTACCCTTAACTCAGGATATTTTACTGCTAATATTTCCACAGCTAATAATCCAGCATTTTCTCCCCCATTAATAGCAACTGTAGCCACTGGTACTCCCTTTGGCATCTGTACCACTGATAATAAGGAATCTAGCCCATCCATTGTTGAAGATTTAACTGGAACCCCTATTACTGGAAGTGGCGTAATCCCTGCTATAACTCCAGCCAAATGGGCTGCTTTCCCTGCTATTGCAATTATTACTTCCGTATCCTTATCTTCTGCATTTTTTGCAAAATCTGCTGCTAAGTCTGGTGATCTATGAGCTGATATTACTCTTGCTTCATATTTAACTTGAAATTTTTCTAATATAACAATAACTTTATTAGCAATTTCCTTATCAGAAATACTTCCCATCACTATACTAACCTTCATAAATCTTCCTCCTCACACTAATTATTTGAAATATTTTACACCTGACACAAAAATTTTGTGGTTTCCTTTTAACTCTATATTCTTGTAAACATCCCTTCCAATTCTATCTACGGATGATACTGTTGCAAGAACTCTTCCCTCAGGGCTTGTTAATGATTCAACTGCCATATCTGATCCTGTAATATTATTTGATACAATTTGAGTTGCAATCTGCCCCCTTTCTAATAAGCTGTCAGCATTATTTCCAAGTATAATTCTTCCTTCCCTTGTAGCTATAGGAACTGTATATACTTCTCCTGCTTCCATCTCATTCATCCAAGGTGATTGGTTAGATATAACTTTTACATCTACCATAGTTGAAGTGAATACTCCCTTTGGATTGCTAGTAATATATGGTGAGTTTTTGTTTATTTTTGATATTTTCCCATTTTGAATTAAGCCTAATTTAACTAGTCCTATAGCACCATCTCCAATTCCCAATGCTAGTCCATCTCTATTTTCCAAAAGATCCTCTAAAGCTTCCTTTACATAAGAGTTATTAAATATTAACTTTAATAATTTTCCTGATGCTTCAGGTTCTGCCCCATATATTTGACCATTAGGTAGGGCCAAAATTTGAGAGTTTTTAATTTTTTCTGCTAAGATCTTATAAGACTCTTCAATTGAATTTTTCTTTAATGATTTAAATACAAAAGTTTCTACTTTTGCACCAGCATCCTTAAAAGCCTTAGCCATATCATATTCACCATGGCTTCCAGTAAATATTGGAATAAGAACTCTTGGAACTGCAATTGAAGGATGCTTTTTAATAACATTTCCACTTATATATGGAGTAATTTTTCTAGTTTCTTTTAATTCATTGTTAATTGGGAAAGTTTCATTTAAAGGCTTTTGCCATTCCTTTAATAATTCATCTAGCTTTATAAGTTCATCTTTAATTTTTATATATTTATCAGCTATGGTTTTACCTGCTAGGGTATAATCTAAGCCATCAAATAATTCTTTAGGGTCTTTATGGCCATCAATTTCTAATAATATTGATCCATAAAGAGGCTTATATAAATCTTCAACTATTTCATTGCTTATAATGCAGCCTATCTCATTTCCCAATGCCATTTCTGCAATTGCTCTTGCAATGCCTCCAAAGGTAATTGTTGAACTTGATAAGATTTCCTTCCTATCAGCCAATTCCTTTATTCTTCTATAGTTTTCCTTTAACTGCTCAAAATTTATTAGCCCATTTTCGTCAACTCTTAAATTAACTAATACAAGATTTGAATTGGACTTTTTAAGTTCTTTTGAAATAATATTATCTACCTTATCGTAGCTAACAGCAAAACTAAATAGTGATGGCGGTACACTTATATCTCCAAAGCTTCCACTCATACTATCTTTTCCACCTATGCTTGGAATATCTAAGTTCTTTTGAACCATAAAGGCACCTAAAAGACTTGTATAAGGCTTGGCCCATTTTCTAGGATCATCTCCTAACCTTTCAAAATATTCTTGGAAGGTTAGTCTAATTTTTTTATAATCTCCACCTAGGGCCACTACTTTTGCTATGGATTCAATAACTGCATAATATCCAGCGTGGAAGGTACTCCATTTAGCTAGTTTTGGATCATAGCCGCAGGTCATAATAGAGCATGTCTTTGTTTCACCATTAGCTACTGGAATCTTTGCTACCATCCCTTCCTGTGGAGTTATTATATTCTTGCCCCCTAATTGCATTAATACTGTTCCTGAGTTTATTGTATTATCAAACCTTTCTACCAGGCCCTTTTGTGAAGCTATATTAAGGTCCTTTAGGTTATCAACAAAAGCTTCCTTTATACTTTTATTTACTAGATGGTCAGGGTCTTTTTTTAAGTATATTTCTTCCCTTGGCATGGTTATTTTTACTTTAGCTTTTTTTCTGATTCCATTAGTATTTAAGAAGTTTCTATCTATATCAATAATTGTTTTACCTCTCCATACCATTTGAAGCCTATTTTTATCTGTAACTTCTGCTATTACAGTTCCTTCTAGATCTTCTGCCTCCACAAGTTTTTTAAATTCATCTAAATTTTCTTTTTCTATAACTACTGCCATTCTTTCTTGAGATTCAGAAAGGGCAATTTCATATCCATCTAGGCCTTCATATTTTACAGGTACTTTATCTAAATCTATATATAATCCATCAGCAAGTTCTCCAACTGCAACAGCCACTCCTCCTGCACCAAAATCATTACACTTCTTTATAAGCCTTGTAGCCTTTGGATTTCTAAAAAGTCTTACTATTTTTCTTTCAATTAATGGATTTCCTTTTTGAACATCTGCACCTAATTTCTCAAGGGCTTTTTCCGTTTGGACCTTTGAAGAACCAACAGCAGCACCAAGTCCATCTCTTCCAGTTTTACCACCAACAAGTAGTATTAAATCAGTAGGCTTTGAATCTCCCCTTACAACCCAATCCTTTGGAGCTGCAGCTATTAAGGCTCCTAATTCCATTCGCTTAGCAACAAAACTTTCATCATAAAACTCTTTAATATAGCCTGAAGCTGCTCCAATTTGATTTCCATATGAACTATAGCCTTCCATTGCTGTCTGGGTAATTTTTCTCTGTGGTAATTTTCCCTCAAGAGTATCTTCATATTTTTGTCTTGGATCAGCAGAGCCCGTAATTCTCATTGCTTGATATACATAGGTTCTACCAGATAGGGGATCTCTTATTCCTCCTCCGAGGCAGGTAGCTGCCCCTCCAAAGGGTTCTATTTCTGTAGGGTGGTTATGGGTTTCATTCTTAAACATTAATAAGTACTTTTCATTTTTACCATTTACATCAACATCTATTTCAATACTAGCTGCATTGATTTCGTCTGTTTCTTCCTTATCCTTAAGCTTGCCTTTTTTTCTAATTTCCTTCATATTAATGGTGCCCAAGTCCATTAAGGATTGTGGCCTCATATTTTCTTCATATACATACCTTCTTGAGCTTAAATATTCCTTAATTGCCTCTTCAAATATTTTCTTATATTTTCCTTCTTCAACTTTTACATCTGTAATCTCCGTCATAAAAGTTGTATGTCTACAGTGGTCTGACCAATAGGTATCTATTACTTTTAGTTCTGCAATACTAGGATCTCTCTCTTCTCTTTTAAAATAAGATTGGCAGTATAATAAATCATCCATATCCATAGCAAAGCCATAACTTTCTCTAAGTTTTTCTACTTCACCTTTAGGCATGTTAATAAAACCATTTAATATTTCTATTTCATCTGCTTCTTCAAAGGTATCCGTTTCTATATAATCTAAATCTAGTTCTGTGTATTCAGTAGGATTTATATAGTAGGATTTTATTTTATTAAGTTCTTCATCACTTATATTTTTAAATATGAATATTTTTGAATGTTTTACTTTTACATGTAAATCTAGAAACTTATTTACTATTTCATTTGCTGAATCTTCCCTTTGATTAAATTGCCCCTTATGAGCTTCTATTCTAAAGGCTTTCTCCTCATCATTTAAAATTAAATTTCTAAAAATCAAATCTGTATATGGTTCATATAGTAGCTTTTCTATAATTTCTTCTACCACTGATTCCTTTGTGTCTTTTATGTCATATACATTTATTACCCTTACTTCTTTTAAGTTTTTTATGCCTAAATACTCTCTGAATTCCTTTAATAATTTTTTTCCTTCTTCATTAAATAATTTTTTCTTCTCTACATAAACTCTTGTATTATTCATTTTTTCACTCCCTTTAAGGTTTTATAGGCAACTATTATTTACTTAGCATTATTTTTTCTAATTCAAAGGGCTCCATATATGTATCACCTTTGTAGGCCCTCATATTACCTCCTGAAATTTCATCTATAAGCGCTATATGATTATCTTTTCCAACCCTGCCAAATTCAAATTTTATATCATATAGTTCCAAGCCCTTTTTAGCTAACTCTTCTTTAACTATGGCTCCAATTTTCTTTGTAAGTTCTACTAAAATCTTGTATTCTTCTTTTGTCATGATATTTAACATTTCTAATGCTTCATCAGTAATTAATGGATCATTTCTTAAATCATCCTTTAAGGTAACTTCAACATATGCATCAAGTTTCTGCCCTTCTTTGGCATATAATCCATATCTTCTAAGAAAACTTCCTACTGCCCTATAACGACATATTACCTCTACCCCTTTGCCAAACATCTTTGCAGGTAAAACTGTCATTGTTGCATTTTCAATCTCTGCATCTAGATAATGGGTTGGTATTCCTACTTCCTTTAGTTTTTCAAAAAAGAACTTAGTAAGTCTTAAACCGGATTTCCCCATACCTTCTATAGTAAGTCCTACAGTATTAGCTCCTGGATCAAAGACTCCTTGCACTCCAGTAACATCATCTTTAAATTTAAGTTGATAATTACCATCGTCTAATTGATAAACATCTTTAGTTTTTCCTTTGTAAATTAACTCCATTGAATCCACTCCTTTACAAAATATTTATTTATAAAAAAATAAAAGCTCAGTCAGGGTAGGTTAAGCGAAACCTACCCGAC
>ERZ773359.710-NODE-710-length-47780-cov-7.958910_pt1 | contig 47780 bp, 35 predicted proteins | sample MGYA00374955_ERZ773359 | MGnify/ENA primary metagenome ERZ773359 (study PRJEB29098, sample SAMN04486028) | biogas fermenter metagenome | study: EMG produced TPA metagenomics assembly of the Biogas fermentation microbial communities from Germany - Plant 4 DNA1...
GCCAGTTGCGCAAGCTCTGCCAGTTGCGCAAGCTCTGCTGTTGCCTGCCACCCGCCCGTGTGGAACTGGTCCACCGGGGCAAGGTCGGCGGGCGCGAGCGCCGCACCTTCCTTTCCGGCGGCTCTCAGCCCTTCGCGGATGCGCGCGGCGAGGTTGCCCGGCGCGTAGTGCCCGTTAACCGCTTTGGCATACGCCGACTCCGCTGTCCCCATTGTTCAAATCCCCCTACCCGCAAATGCCGATACATTGAGGATACCCACCTCGCGCCAAAGCTCAAACCCATCGCTGTGTCGCTGGCTGTCACAACGGCTGGTTAGGCTTTTGATGATAACACGGCTTGCCTGCTTAGAACGTCAGTGCTATCCTAGAACAACCACCACGATTTTTGCGGTAAGGAGCTGGCGGGTGACTCTCGAATTTCACAAACTGACACAGCAGATCGAGCAGATGGGCAGCTATCTCGCTGCCCGCGAAGACGAGGCGGCGGACAAGCTGGAGCTGGCCTGGCAGATTATGGAGGCGTACTCCAGCGAGGAGTTCCTGCCGCTTATCCTTGAGCGGGTTGCGGATGCCCTTGCCAAAGACGCCGGCTACCGGGGCGCGCGGCCCATCGATGAGCCGATCATGAACACCTACCCGCCCGCGCAGCTTCCGCCCTCTGCGACGATTCTCGCCACCGACGGTTCACAAATCGCGCCGAACCCGCACGGCGCGGCCTTCTACTACCTGATCAACACCGGCACGATCGTCTTACACCACGGCAGCGGCGAGCCACCGGAGGTCATCTGCGAGCCGTTCCTCTATTATGAGGACGAGCATCTGCGCCTGCCCGATCGCGGCCCGATCACCGGGGCGACGGTCGCCGCGCGCCGCACCGTTGCCGAGATGTCCGCGCTTGCCGAGCAGACGTGGCTGCGCCGGGGTGAGCCGCGCCCGCTCGTCGCCCTGCTCGACAACCCCCTGCTGCCGTTCGGCATCGGCAAGGAAGTGCCCGAACGCGACGAACTGCAAAACATCTACCTGAGCGCCATCAGCCGCCTGCTGGAAACGCGCGCCCTGCTCGCAGGCTACACCGACCGCCCGCGCAGCCGCTACGTGGTCGGGCTGCTGCACCTGCTCTCGCTGGAGCCGGAGAACGTCAACCGCACGACGCTCGCCACCGACGGGCGTCTTGAAGGGCTGGAGGACAAGGCCCTGTTCCACTACCTGCTGCGCCCCGGCGAGCGTTCGGCGCTCTTCGTGCAGATGTCGCCGCTGAACAAGGAGTTCAAGTCTCGCGCGGGTGAAACGCACGAGATCGCGTTCTTCTATCTCAACACCGCAGCGCCCGGCCAGGCGCCTACGTTGGCCCGTGTCGAGATTCCGATGTGGGTTGCAGAGGACCGGCGTGCAATTGCCGAGCTTCAGGCGCTGCTCTACCACCAGTGCCACCAGGTCGCCTCACGCTACCCCTATGTGCTGACCCGCGCGCACGAACTGGCGCTCATCAAGTCCGACGAGGCGCGGCAGCTCAACGTCATAATCGAGGTTGCGATGGCCCGCTACGGCGTCGCGGCGGAGGAGAGCGAGAAGCAGCTTGGCAAGGCCGCCGTCGGTCGGCGCCGCACTCGCTTCGAGGTGCACTGAGGTTTGATTAACCGCTTCATCGAGAATAAGGACTGAGGCAAATTCTATGGCGGATTCGTGGGATGGTCCGATTGCTCATGTACTGAGAGCCAGTACGGCTGGTTTCTCCGCCGGCGCGCGCGTCCAGCAGATCGGCGCACCGACGTTCGGGGCGTTCGTCTGCGCCCAGCCGCGCGGCGGCGACCGGGAAACCGTATACGGGCTGCTATACGACATCCACATTGACGACGACCCGCTGGTGCGGCAGCTTGTGCTCGCCGATGCGGTCAGCGAGGAGACGATCCGCGACCAGCGTCACCACCGCATCGTGCCGCTTGAGATGAGCGTGCTCGCCATCGGCTATCGCGATTATCATGGCGTGCTCCGCCACATGCTGCCGCCGCGCCCGCCCCTGAGCCTCGACCCGGTCTACGTGTGCACGCAGGATGAGGTTCTGGAGCTTACGAGCGGCTTTGACTTCTTCCGCATGGTGCTCGGCACCGCACAGGTTCCCGGCGAGCAGCTTCTGGCCGCCGCCCTGCTGCACGCATCGCAGATCCGCCCGCCGGGGGAGCGGGAGACGTTTCTCGTCGAGGCAGGCCGCCACGCCGCCCGCCTGTTGAGCAGCGACCTCAACCGGCTTGACTACCTGCTGAACCTGATCGCACCCACACCGCAGAGAGCATAGGGGGCCGCCCATGGCGTACAAATCGATGAACGACCTGGATGCATTCTTCGGGCCGCGCTCGCCGCGCCTCGGCGTGGTGACAGGCGGCTCGCTCAGCCGCGGGCTTGACGTCAAGCTCGACCCGGAAACCGACATTGAAGACCTGGCCGTGGGCCGTTACGTCGTTGTGCACGGGCGCAACCGCCGCTTCTTCTGCATGATCACCGATATCGGGCTAGGCAACACCAACGCGCAGATCACCCTCACCCCGCCCGACTTCCAGAACAACGCCTACCTGCGCGAGGTCTACTCCGGCACAACGGCGTTCGGCACGGTTCACATCGCGCCGATGCTCACCATCAGCGAGAATGGCGAAGTCGGCCCGGTGCGGACCATCCCGCCGCACTTTCAAGAGGTGTGGACTGCAACCGAGCAGGACATCAACGACGTTTTCGGCGACGAGGACGAGCATCACTTCAACATCGGCGCGCCGCTTGAGCTTGAGGACACGCAGATCAACGTGGACCTGCGCCGCCTCACCGAGCGTTCGGTCGGTGTGTTCGGCAAGAGCGGCACGGGCAAGAGCTATCTGACGCGTATCCTGCTCGCCGGAACCATTGCGCGCGGCGCTGCCGTCAACCTCGTCTTTGACATGCACAACGACTACGGCTGGGAGGTCTTTAACGAGGATGGCCGCCGTGACAAGGGCCTCAAACAGCTCTTCCCGGACAAGGTCAGCATCTTCACGCTTGACGACGAGTCCTCCAAGCGGCGTGGCGTCCGCCCCGATCACGTCGTCACGCTGGCCTACAGCGACATCCAGCCCGAGGACCTCAGCGCGCTGCGCCAGACGATGGACCTCTCCGATACGATGCTCGACGCGGCTTATACGCTGCGCCGCCGCCAGGGCAAGGACTGGATCCAGTGGTTGCTGCGGGCGACCTCCGAGGATATCGAGGACCTGCTTGCCCATACGACCATTAACGGCGCGGCGCTCGCGGCGCTGACCCGCCGTCTGGAGCGCTTCCAGCGCTTCGGCTTCCTGACCGAGCACCCCGTCGGCGGCGACTCCGTTCAGGCAATCCTCGACCATATTCAGCAGGGTATCAGCGTCATACTGGAGTTCGGGCGGTACGGTAACGCGCTCGAAGCCTATATCCTCGTCGCCAACTACCTGACCCGCCGCATCCGCGAGCACTACGTTAGACAGATCGAGGCCTCGCTGGGCGACGAGGCGAAGCAGCCACCTCAGCTTGTCATCACCATCGAGGAGGCGCACAAGTTCCTCGACCCGATGATCGCGCGGCAGACGATCTTTGGCACCATCGCCCGCGAGCTGCGCAAGTACAAGGTTACGCTGCTCGTCGTGGACCAGCGCCCCAGCGCCATCGACGAGGAGGTCATGTCACAGATCGGCACACGCGTAACCGCCCTGCTCGACAACGAGCGGGACATCAACGCCGTGTTGATGGGCGTCAGCGGGGCGGGCGGCCTGCGCGAAGTGCTGGCCCGGCTGGATACCCGCCAGCAGGCGATTGTGCTCGGCCATGCCGTGCCGATGCCGGTGGTGATCAAGAGCCGTCCGTACGACGAGGCCTTTTACCAGGCGATGGGCGCGCCTCTCAAGGGACACAAGCTGCGCCGCGCGGCCAAGAAGAGCAGTCGGTCGCTCTACGGAGACGACGACTGGGAGGGGTTCGGCTAGGCCGGAGGCTAATTCTGTATGGCTCAAAACCGCGGAAAAATTTCCCGCGGGGAGGGTGCCCGTCCCGGGCCTCTTTCCCAAAGAGGGAGCGGGACGGGCACCCCAATGACTACACGAAGTTGACTTGGCAGCCGCCGTCGGGCTAAGTGGAAGCGTGTGTTGCGTGACGCATGTCGCGCAATGCACATGCTCCGCCCCAGGGCGCTTCGCGGCGATTTCTAGCCCACACCCAACAAAAAGACCCCCTGCCGCTCACCCGGCAGAGGGTCTTTCGTTTACGTCATCCGTCAGTCTGCTGAACCGGCCTGCTTGGCCCGGCGCTCGCGCCGCGCGCGTAGCCGCCACTGCAGGAACTTCACCACGGCGAACAGCACCAGCCCACCGGCGAGCAGCCACGGCAGCACTGCGATGGCGAAGAAGATAACGAAGTCGCCAAAGCCCTGCATCCCTCTGAGCAGCGCCTCCAGCGAGGCACGCACCGTCTCCGCCGGGCGCCAACGGGCATCAACCGGCTGGCTCAGAATGTAGGGCCGCAGCGTGATGTCAATGCGGGACAGTCGCGCCGACTCCGCCAGGTACTGCATCCGGCCCTTCAGCGCTTCAAGCTCCGCCTCGCGCTGAGTAAGCTGCTGCTCCGCCATGAGCAGTTCCTCGGTCGTCTGCGCGTTCTCCATGAGCTGCAGCAGCCGGTCCCGCGCCGCTTCGAGGCTCTCCACCCGGGCCTGAACGTCCACGTACTCCGCCGTCACGTCGTCTGCCGATACGTTAATCTCCGGGTTTGTCCCGCTGACGGCCATGCCCGCTATTTCGTTCAGCACCTCGTCGAAGCGGTCCGACGGCACGCGGATCGACATGTCGATATAGGGCGTGCTACCCTCTCTGCCGCCCCACTCGTTCACGCTGACGACAAACGCCCCGTCACCCGACATCCTTTTGACCATCTGCTCGATGCGGTTCCGCGCCTCGATGGTGTTGTTTACGGACACGGCGATACGCCCGTTGCGGATAATCAGGCGCTGCTGTTGCTGCGGGTTAATATCGGAGCCGGTGTTACCTGAACTGCCACCGCCCATGTCAGCATCGGGAGCGCGGGGCGCTTCCTGCGGGAACGCCATCTCCGCCTCCGCCATCTCCTCTACAGCAGCCATCTCACCCCGGCTAAGGGATGGGCTCGCCCCGACAGCCGGTTCAGCAGCAGGCCACGCCCCATCGTTTGCGGTTAGCCCAATCCCCGCACTGCGAGACATCGGCACGAACAGCAGGGTTATAGCTGCCACACAGACAACAATCGACACGAGCGATATCCCGCCCACGAGCAGCCCGGTTTTCAACTTGGGTGACATTTCTCCCTCCAAACTGGTGATAAGTGCGGTACGCCTCTCTTGGCCGCTTCACGAATACGACGCGTCTCGCCCGGGTTTTGTTCCCTGTCTCACCATTGTACTCATCCCGCACAGGAGCGATACTCACAGGCGGTATCGCACGCCTGCGCATCGCACAGTACAATCATCACGAGAACTCCTCTCACCACCGCCAGAAGGGGGTTAGCCTCAATGGAAACTATCAACGTCCTCGTCGCCCGGCCCTTCCCGGCGGCGCTCATGAACAAGCTGGAAAATATCTCGCCCCGGTTCAACATCACGCAGCGCGTCCCTGCCAGCGCCGAGGAGCTTGCCGACCTGGTTGGCTCGGTTGAGATCCTCTATGCCCCTGCGCTGCTGCCCGAACCGGAGGATGCTCCGCGCCTGCGCTGGGTCCAGATCCACTCGGCAGGTGCCGACCAGATACTCCAGCACCGGCTGTTCACGGAGACCGACGTCACCATTACGACGACAAGCGGCATCCACGCCGTCAACATCGCGGAGTACGTCTTTGCGCAGATGCTGGCCTTTGCCCACCGCCTGCCGACCATGTTCGAGGACAAGCGGGCGAAGAACTGGCCCGAGGATCGCTGGGAGCGCTATCTGCCGCACGAACTGCGCGGGGCAACGGTCGGCATTGTCGGCTACGGGAGCATCGGGCGCGAGGTCGCGCGGCTGGCGGATGCCTTCGGCATGCGCGTGCTTGCCGTCAAGGCGAACCTGCGCCAGCTAACGCGCGAATACGCCTACAGCCTCCCCGGCACCGGCGACCCCGAAGCCGAGATCCCCGACCGTATCTACCCGGTCGAGGCCCTCGCGTCGATGGCGCGCGAGTGCGACTACCTCGTGCTGACTCTCCCGCTCACCGAGCGCACCCGTCATCTCGTCAACGCCAATATCTTTGCCGCCATGAAGTCCACCGCTGTGCTGATCAACGTGGCACGCGGCGGGGTTGTGGACGAAGCAGCACTGATCGACGCCCTGCGGCGCGGGCATATCGCGGGCGCTGCGCTCGACGTGTTCGAGGAGGAGCCGCTGCCGCCGGAAAGCCCGCTGTGGGAGCTGCCTAACGTCATCCTCAGCCCGCACATCTCAGGCGCCACGCCTCACTATGATGAGCGCGCCACCGATCTTTTCGCGGAGAACCTTCGGCGGTTCGCGGCGGGAGAGCCGCTGCTGAACGTGGTCAGCCGTCAGCGGGGGTACTGACGCCTTCAGCAAGCAGGCCCTGCAGGTACTCGCCAAAACGATCGCTGTTGCAGGCATCGATGTAACGCAGCAGTTCGCCGCCTGCGATGGGGTAAAGCGGGTAGCATGAGGTCGGCCATGCACCGCGCGGCGCATGCACCACCGCATCGACCACCGCGCCCGGCACGTGCACCCGCCCGTCAAAGCCCTCAACGATCTCCTCGGCGGTGACGATGACATGCTTCCCGCCGAGCGCTAGCTCGACATCCACGCCGAGGTTGCCGTTGAGCAGCGCGTTGCCCGCGCGGTCGGCCTGCAGCGCATGGATGACCGCCACATCCCACGTCAGCGCAGGGAAGGCGACAAGCTGCTGGCCGGGGTTGTATGGGTCCTCGATGATTTTCACGTCGGGGCGGAGCTTTGGCAGGTCGGTGCCGAGCCAGGCTTTCGAGGGCATGAAGCTGACGTCGGCCAGCGCGGCGCGGATGCCAAAGGCCAGGCTGGCCTCAGTCTCCTCGACGATCTTGATCGCGCCCCGGCTCGCCGCCTGTGAGAACATCGGCGCGAGACCGAAGATCTCCATGCCGAAGTAGCAGGTGCGCACGCGCGACACCACCCCCGCCCCGACGAGCAGGTCGCTCTCATAGCTCGCCGTGAAGCACAGCAGCGTCAGGTCGTCGGGCGGAGCCTCCGACGCAAGCAGCGCACGCACAAACGCCACCGGGCGCCGGTACAGCGTGACGCCGCCCAGCGCCAGCGTGTCGCCCGGCTTGACAATCCGGGCCGCTTCGTCAAGCGTAATCAGCTTGTCTTCCATGCGGCAACTCCCCCCTCTGATCCTGGCTGTGCTGCCAGTCTACTCGGCTGGTGGGCCGGGTGCAATTGCGCCTGTCCTCATCCCGGCAGGTCGGGCACCCCTCTCCCATACCCACACCGTATCTGACAAATTTCTGATGAGCGCATGGTACAATCTTAGCATCGAATACGTAGAAATATGTGAGCAACGACTTGATCACCGCTCATCCGATGGAGAACGGCTAGATGTTTCCTTTTACGTTTGATCCGATGTATTGGCTTTTCATCGGGCCCGCACTGCTGTTCATGCTGTATGCGCAGTGGCGCGTCTCGACCGCTTACAATAAATGGGGCCGCGTCCGGAACACGCGCGGCATCCCCGGCGTACTAGCTGCTGAACAGCTTGTGCGTCAGAACGGACTGTTTGGTGTCAACATCCGGGGGATTCGCGGGCATCTGACGGACAACTATGACCCGCGCAACAAGACCCTGAACCTGTCCGAGGCGACGGCACAGCAAGATTCGGTCGCCTCGCTCGCTATCGTCGCCCACGAGGTCGGGCATGCCGTGCAGGACCACACCAACTTCGCCCTGCTGAGGCTGCGCGGCGGGCTCGTCCCGGCGGTGAACTTCGGTTCGCAGCTTGGCCCGCTGCTGTTCTTCGTGGGCCTGCTGCTGCAGTTTGACTTCCTGATGTGGTTGGGGATTATATTCTTCTCCGGCGCGTTCATCTTTGCGCTCGTCACGCTACCTGTCGAGCTTGACGCCTCGCGCCGCGCAATGAACATGCTGACGTCCAGCGGCCTGATCGTCGATCCGCAGGAGAAGCGTGGGGCGCGCGCTGTCCTGACCGCCGCAGCGCTGACTTACGTCGCCGCTTTACTTACTGCGCTGTTCCAGCTACTATATTACATTATGCTGGCCGCTGGGGGTCGCCGGCGCGACTAGCCGCCGCCCCCGGCGCATCGTAAAGGGCGCTGCTCATGGCCCGGTCTGACCGGCCTGCCGAAGACTACACTATCGACGAATTGATGAGCGTGTGTATCGCGCGCCAGCTTAAGGACGGCGAGATCGTCGCGCAGGGGCTGGCGACGCCGCTTGTCGTGGCAGGCTACCTGCTTGCCAAGCTGACCCACGCCCCGAACCTGCGCTTCGCCTCCGCCATCGGACAGGCGCTGTGTGAGGACTGGGCGCCGGTGGGCCTCGCCCGCATCGAAGACCTGTGGCTGGGCAAGGCGCTCATGGGCGATGGCTTCGTACGGGCCGCCGCCGATGTACTGCCCCGCGTCGCGCCGACCGAGTTCTTTCGCCCGGCACAGATCGACGCGCAGGGCAACTTCAACAACATCGCCATCGGCAGCGACTACGAGCGCCCGTTCATGCGTCTGCCCGGCACGGGCGGCATCCCTGACGTGACCGTCGTCTCCCACAACGTCTACATCTACGTGCCCCGGCACTCGAAGGTCACCTTTGTCGAAAAGCTGGACTTTGTGAGCGGGCTGGGCCACGTGCCCGTCCGCCCGCACGGCGCAGGCCCGCGCTACTGTATTACCGACCTCGGCCAGTTTGACTGGGCGAGCGGGCGCATGCGCCTGACGAGCTATCACCCCGGCGTGGACATCCAGCGCATCCAGCGCCGGACGGGGTTTGAGCTGGAGATCGCGCCGGACGTCCACGAGACGCCGCCGCCCACCGTCGAAGAGGTGCGCCTGCTGCGCGAGGAGATCGACCCGCTCGGCGTGCGCAAGCTCGAACTGCTCGGCGGGCAGGCGCGCAAAGACCTGATCCGTGAGATCCTGAGGCAGGAAGGAGCTTTGTAGCGCCATACCCGGCGCGTTATTATGCAGGAGAACAACCGACCGCTGCTCGCCGAAACGACGTTCCGCGTCCGCTTCGCCGAGACCGACCAGATGGGGATTGTGCATCACGCCAGCTACCTGGTCTATTTTGAAGAGGGCCGCAGCGAGTTAAGCCGCCAGCACGGTATGCCCTATAGCGAGCTTGAGCGGATGGGCTACTCGCTGGCGCTGAGCGAGGCTTACGTACGCTACCGGATGCCTGCGGTCTACGACGACCTGATTACGGTGCGCACCTGGGTTGAGCAGCTTCGCAGCCGGGGCATCACCTTCGCCTATGAGGTCGTGCGGGCGGAGGATGGGCAGGTGCTCGTCACCGGGCGCACCGCACACATCTGCGTGGATCGCAGCGGGCAGGCCCGGCGCCTCCCGGACGCGTGGATCGCGCCTTACCGGCAGGCGATGGCGGGGCACGCCGTCGATGGCGGCACAGGTTCCGCCGGGCAGTAGCGAATTGGCCCGGCAGTATCAATCACGGCCAGCAGTAATGAGGATACCGCATGGTTGATAATCCAATCCTGAATGAACGCTACAAACTGATCGAGCAGATCGGCGCGGGCGGTATGGCCGTGCTCTACAAGGCCGAAGACCTGGAACTGGGGCGCACCGTCGCCGTGAAGGTGCTCCGCCCCAGCCTCGTTGGCGACCCGGAATTTCTGGTGCGCTTCAAGCGAGAAGCCCGCGCCGCCGCGAACCTCTCGCACCCGAACATCGTCACGGTGCACGACGTCGGGCAGGATGGCCCCAACACGCACTATATCGTGATGGAGTATGTGCCGGGCCAGAACCTCAAGCAGTTGATCCGGGCGCAGGGCGCGTTTGAGGTCGATACCGCGCTCGCCATCGTCGTCGAGGTGTGCAAGGGTGTTGGCTACGCCCACCGCGCCGGGCTGATCCACTGCGACCTCAAGCCGCAGAACATCCTCATCACGCCCGACAACCGCGTCAAGGTGACGGACTTCGGCATCGCGCGGGCCTTCAGCGCGGCGCAGGCCGAGACGGACGAGGTCGAAGAGGTGGTCTGGGGCAGCCCGCACTACTTCGCGCCGGAGCAGGCCGCCGGTGAGCCCCCTACTCCGGCATCCGATGTGTACTCCATCGGCATCATCACCTTTGAGCTTTTGACCGGGGAGCTGCCCTTTACTGGCGACAGCTACGAGGAACTGGCGCTGGCGCATCTGCGCAACGAGCCGCCGTCCATCCTGTCGTTCAACTCGGCGCTGCCGCAGGAGCTTGACCGCATCCTGCAGAAGGTCCTCTCGAAAGAGCCTTCCGCCCGCTACCGCACCGCCGATCAGCTTGGGCGCATCCTGCAGAAGTACCGCGAGGCGGGCCAGCAGCCCACCGGCCCGTTCGAGGTGACGCCGTCGGCGGTGGGCCCGGCGCTGCCGCATGAGGATGTAGCGTCGCCGTACCAGTGGGAGGACTCATCCGCCGAGGATGCCACGATCCCAACCTTTACGCCGCCGCCGGGGCTGGGTCGCCGCCCGCCCGACGACGACACCCTCCCATCCCTGCCGCCCGTCGATTACCAGACAGCCAGGCCGAGGCAGGGCGTACATGCGCCGTACGTCGATGATCGCTATACTTTGGATGAGTACGATGAGTATCAGGACGACGTGCTGGCGGAAGCAGAGGACCCGGGGTTCGACGTCTACGGTCTGGTTCTCGGTGTGCTGGCAGCCGTCGCTGTGCTGGGTTTGATCCCCCTGTGGATTACCGTCTACCTCACACTGACACGATAAAGCCAGCCAAAGGATGTGAGAATCGGATAAGAAAAGTCAGCCGATAGACACGTTAGCTTTGTTGGGTAGCTATATTCAGGTATAATCCAAAGTAAGGGAAAAGTCGAACAGATGGGCGGATTCCGTCTCCACTGGGCCGCATCACGTACAAGGATAGGAAAGAGACTACCCGGCGCAGAGCACCCGACCGCTAACCCCGGTCAGACGCCGTCCACTGGCGCGCTAGCGCCGTTTGTCTTATAGGAGTGAATGGTGTGAATTCCACCCGATTCAGGCACGGTTTTGTATATCTATTGATCATTCTGGCCGTCGCGGTCATCATCCTGGGGGCGTTTACCCGCCAGGACAGCCCTGATTCCTGGTCGATGACGGACGTGGCTGATGCGGCGAAGGCCGGACGCATCTCCGAGATCGTCGTCAGAGACAACAACGAGTTGGTGATTACGCTGACCGACGGCGACGTGAAAATGTCCCGTAAGGACGCCAACTCAACCGCGCTGGAGCAGCTTGCTCTCCAGGGCGTCACCCCGGAGCAGCTTGCCGCCATCGAGTGGATCAATGAGACGACCACCAATTGGTCCAGCATCTTCACCATCCTGATTTACCTGCTGCCGCTCGTCTTTGTGGTCGGGTTCGTTTACTTCATGCTGCGCCAGGCGCAGGGCAGCAACAACCAGGCGCTGTCGTTTGGCAAGAGCCGCGCCCGCATGTTCACCGGCGACCAGCCGACCGTCACGTTTGACGACGTTGCCGGCTGCGATGAGGCCAAGGAAGAGCTTCGTGAGATCGTCGAGTTCCTGCGCGAGCCTGCCAAGTTCATCCAGATTGGCGCACGCATCCCGAAGGGCGTTCTGCTCGTTGGGCAGCCCGGCACCGGCAAGACGCTGCTGGCGAAGGCTGTCAGCGGCGAGGCAGGCGTTCCGTTCTTCTCGATCTCCGGTTCGGAGTTTGTTGAAATGTTCGTCGGCGTCGGCGCGAGCCGTGTGCGCGACCTGTTCGAGCAGGCCAAGCGGCACAGCCCGTGCATCATCTTCATCGACGAGATCGACGCGGTAGGCCGCCACCGTGGTGCAGGCCTGGGCGGGTCGCACGACGAGCGCGAGCAGACCCTGAACCAGATCCTCGTCGAGATGGACGGCTTCGACACCGACACCAACATCATCATTATTGCCGCCACCAACCGCCCGGACATCCTCGACCCGGCGCTGCTGCGCCCCGGTCGTTTCGACCGCCGCGTCGTGCTCGACCGGCCTGACGTGCGCGGGCGTGAGGAGATCCTCAAGGTGCATGTGCGCGGTAAGCCGCTCGCCCCGGACGTCGATCTTGGCCTGCTGGCGCGGGCCACGCCCGGTTTCGTCGGCGCGGACATCGAGAACATGGTCAACGAGGCGGCCATCCTGGCGGCCCGGCAGAACAAGAAGATCATCCATATGGAGGACTTCAAGGAGGCCATCGAGCGCGTCGTGATGGGCCCCGAACGCCGCAGCCGCCTGATGAGCGAGGAAGAGAAGCGGATCACGGCCTACCACGAGGCGGGTCACGCGGTCGTCGGCCATCTTCTGCCGTTCTGTGACCCGGTGCTGAAGGTCACCATCATCCCGCGTGGGATGGCGGGCGGCTACACCATGGCCGTGCCCGAGGACGATGTGCGCTATGTGACGCGCTCGAAGTTCATGGACGACCTCGCGATGATGCTGGGTGGCCGTGTCGCCGAGGAGCTGATCTTCGACGACATCACGACTGGCGCAAGCAACGATCTGGAGCGGGTGACGAAGCTTGCCCGTAATATGGTCACGCGCTATGGCATGAGCGACCGTCTCGGCCCGATGATCTACGGCCAGAAGGAGGAGCTTGTCTTCCTAGGCCGCGAGATCGGCGAGCAGCGTGACTACAGTGAGTCGGTTGCCGAGGAGATTGACGCCGAGGTGCGGCGCATCGTCAGCACAACGTACGAGCGCGCCCGCCAGGTCCTCACCGAGAATGCCGACAAGCTGGAGGCAGTCGCGCAGGCGCTCCTCGAATACGAGACGCTCGACCGGGAGGCCTTCCTCAAGATCATGGAAGGCGAGACGGAAGAAGAGGCCGCAGAGCAGAGCACGGGCGGCACACCGAGCCCGGTTGCCGAGAAGGGCAAGCAGAAGGCCGGTAAGGGTGACGAAGACGCCCCCTCCGCGCTTGACCTGCCCCCTGCTCCGGCTCCTGCCTGATGCAGATTGGATAACGAAAGGCCGGGCATCTGTGCGATGCCCGGCCTTTTTGATTCACCTGAGGCAGGAAGCCGCTTACGCTGTTGCCGCGCCGCTCGACACACCTTGCTGTTGCTGCTCAACCTCCATGTTCACCAGCTCTCGGCGCAGGATCTTGCCAACCGCCGTGCGCGGCAGCGCCTCAACGAACGCCAGCCGCCGGGGCACGGCATACGGGGCAAGCTGCTCGGCGCAGAAGTCGATGATCTCCTGCTCGGTCGCGCTGTGGCCCTGCTTCAGCACGATCCACGCCTTCAGCGCTTCCTGCCCCTCCTTCTCCGGGTGCGGGATGCCCGCCACAGCTGCCTCGGCAATCGCCGGGTGGTCCATCAGCACCTTCTCGACCTCGTTGGGGTACACGTTGAACCCGCCAACCAGCACCATGTCCTTCTTGCGGTCAACGATGTAGAAGTACCCATCCTCGTCCATCCGCGCGATGTCACCTGTGTACAGCCACCCATCGCGGAGCGCGTTCGCGGTCTCGGTCGGCTGGTTGTGGTAGCCTGTCATCATCGCGGGGCCGCGCAGCACCAGCTCGCCGATCTCGCCAACCGGCACATCCGTCACCTCGTCGTCGAGGCTCACAATCCGGCACTCGACATCCGGGAAGGGCAGCCCGATCGAGCCGACCCGGTTTTCGCCGCGCAGCGGGTTGCAGTGAGTGGCCGTCGGCGCCTCGCTCATGCCGAAGCCCTCCATCACCGTGCCACCGGTCAGTTCCTCAAAGCGACGCTTCGTCTCCGGCGCGAGCGGTGCCGACCCGCTGATGCAGGCCCGGATGCTGCTCAGGTCGTACTTGCCTGCCGCAACGCCGGGGTGGTTGTTGATCGCGTTGTACAGCGCTGGCACGCCCATGAAGATCGTCGGCTTGAAGCGGTCAATGCAGCCGAGCACATCGTCGATGTCGCGCGCGTTGGGCACCATGATCATCGCCGACGCCATCGAGACGGCGAACGTCATCACGGCGACCATCCCGTACACGTGGAACAGCGGGATGGCTGCCAGGAACCGCTCCTCGCCGCTCTGGTCGCCCGCCAGCCAGCAGCGCATCTGGATGGCGTTGTTGACGAGCGCGCTGTGCGGGCTGCGCGCCGCCTTGGGAATGCCGGTCGTGCCGCCGGTGAACTGGAAGATAGCGGTATCCTCCTTCGGCTTGATGTCCACCTTCGGGCGCTGGCTCGGCAGATATTTGGTCAGCAAGTCCTGCAGCCACACGTCCCCTTCGCGAAGCTGCTCGACACGGTGACCATCCTTTTTCTCACGGGCGACGGTAAACAGAAACTTCCCCAGGCCGGGGAAGTACTCTTTGATGTTGGTGACGATCAGGCGGCGCAGCGGCGTCCGCTCACGAACCGAGTTCAGCCCCTCATAAAACAGGCTCATGACAATAGCAACTTCCGCACCGGCGTCGACGATCTGGCGGGCTTTCTGGGCCGGTGGGAAGGTCGGGTTCAGCGCGACAACGATGCCGCCCGCCTTGAGGATGCCAAAAAAGGCGATGGCAAACTGCGCACTGTTAACGAGGTCTACCGCGACGCGATCCCCCTTCTTGACGCCCATATCGGCCAGGGCGGCGGCCAGCCGGTCGCTCAACTCCCCCAGTTCGCGATAGCTCACCTCGTTATAGATGCGCCCCACGACGGGCAGTTCCAGCGAGACGATGCAGGCCACGCGATCGCCGTGGTTTTTGGCCGCATCGTCCAGCAGAGCGTAAAGTGGAATTTCAGGATAAGGCTCAAGCGAGTGTGGCACCCCCTCATCGTATGACTTGGTCCAGGGCCTGTCAGCATAGGTAACCATCTATTGACCTCCTCCTGTGTGCGGCGGAAAAAGTAAAGACTGCCAGCCTGCGGTACGCAGCCGCCTCCCCTATGCGGCTATCTTGGCAAGCAAGCGAATAAACTTAATTGTGGACAGACTTGAAGGAGGGGTATACGGATGTGTCCCGGCGTATAAACATGACAATCTTGACGATGTCCCTCTCTTTTAGTATATAGGTCAAACGCATCGTATGCGAGTCACTCATGCTGACAGGTTGCACGAAACCCCGTCCCTGCTTAATTTTCTGTGTTTCCGCTTCAGGTAGGTTAGAATGTACGCCATTGTAGGAATGATGTGGAAAGCAGGCAGATGATGGACACCAACCCAACCGCCAAAATGGTTGCCTGGCTGGACGAGGAGCGCCGTAAGGACAAGGCTCTCATTACCAAGCTCGAAGAGCGGACCGCGTCCCAGCAGGCTTTAATATCTGATCAGACCCGTCGTATCATGGACCTTGAGAACCAGATCGCCGGGTTGCGCTCAGCTATCATCCCCATCAGCACTTTCGACGAGACCATCACCCGGCTGCGCATGGAGTTCAACGCAAGCATTGAGCAGTTAGAGTCACGCCGCAGCAACGTCGATCTGGACGTTAAGAAGCTGCGCGACACCGACCGCGAGCAGTTCCTCCGCACCATCGAAGAGCTGCGGCAGGAGATGATCCAGCGCATCGACCAGGCGATGGAGCCCCGCCGCATCGAGGAGGAGCGCCTGTCCCGCGTAGCGGTCGAACTGCAGAACTACGCCAACCACCTCAGCAAGGGCCTGGAGGACTTCGAGCGCTCACTCACCTTCCTCGAGGAGCAGCGCCGGCAGGACACCCGCCGCATCTCCGAGATCAACTCCGAGGTTGCCGAACTCGTCAAGCGGGTGGACAGCCAGCTTCCGAAGATCGAGCTGCTGGAGGAGATCAGCCGCCGCAACGAGCGCCGCGTCAGCGAGCTAGCGCCGCGCATCACCGAGCTTAAGCAGCAGCATCAGGACTGGGCCGAACAGCAGGCGCTGGCCGACCAGCAGCGCGAGCGCACGCTGAACGACATGGTGCGCCGCATGGACGCCTTCGCCGAGGAGATGATGAACTTCACCAAGCAGGTGCAGGGCTGGGCGGACACCCATCGCAAGATCAAACAGGAGGTCGAGGACTTCCAGCGTCTGGCGGACCGTGTCGAGCGACGGCTGAACGAGTACTCCGAGATGCAGCGCCTCTCCGAGGAGCGCTTCCGTCAGGAGTGGGAAGATTTCATTGGCGACGACCAGAAGCGCTGGCGTCAGTTTACGCTCACCAATGAGGAGGCCTGGCGCGAGAACGAAAAGACTATTGAGGAGTTCAAAGCCGAGCTAACGCGCATCAAGGAGAGCATCGAGCGGCAGGAAGAGCACCTCAAGTTCCTCAACAAGGCCCAGCAGAAGCTGATCGATGGCCTTGTGGAGAGCATCCACGCGCTGCGCGAGCAGGCGGAAGACGGTCGAAGCTCGCTTCCATCCCTCACCTGATAAGCCGGGGTTGAGGCGCATATGACGCACGTTATCGGCACCGCCGGCCATGTCGACCATGGCAAGTCGACGCTGGTGCAGGCGATGACCGGCATCGACCCTGACCGTCTCGCCGAGGAAAAACAGCGCGAGATGACCATCGACCTCGGCTTTGCCTGGCTGACGCTGCCAAGCGGCAGGACGGTCGGCATCGTCGATGTGCCCGGCCACCGCGACTTCATCGAGAATATGCTGGCAGGCGTCGGCGGGATCGACCTCGCGCTGCTGGTCATCGCCGCCGACGAAGGCGTAATGCCGCAGACACGCGAACATCTTGCCATCCTCGACCTGCTTGGCGTGACCAACGCCGTCGTCGCCCTGACCAAGATCGACATGGTGCCGGACCCGGAATGGCTGGAGCTTGTCGCGCTCGACGTGTCCGAGTTGCTCGACCAGACCGCGCTGCGAGATGCGCCCATCGTGCCAGTCTCCGCGCGCACGGGTGACGGCCTGCCCGACCTGCTGACCGCGCTCGATGCCGCACTCGGCAAGCAGCCGCCCCGCCCCGACCTCGGTCGCCCACGCCTGCCCATCGACCGCATCTTCACGATCAGCGGGTTCGGCACGGTGGTGACCGGCACGCTCACCGGCGGCTCGCTGCACGTCGGGGATGAGGTTGTTATACAACCCCGCGGGCTGCACGCCCGCATCCGGGGCCTGCAAAGCCACAAGGAAGCCATCAGCAGCGCGCAGCCCGGCAGCCGCGTCGCGGTGAACCTCAGCGGGGTCGACCGGGGCGATATCCAGCGCGGCGATGTCGTCACCAGACCCGGCACGCTGCGCGGCACCACGCTCATCGATGTCCAGTTCCGCTACCTGCCCGACGCCGGGCGTCCGCTCCAGCACAACGCAGAGGTCAAGTTCTTCAGCGGCGCCGCCGAGTCCGTCGCGCACGTGCGCCTCGTCGGCAACCGCGAACTGCTCCCCGGTGAGGAAGGCTGGCTGCAGCTTCGCCTCGCGCAGCCCCTTGCCCTCGACAAGCGCGACCGCTTCATCCTGCGCTACCCCTCACCGGCGCAGACGATTGGCGGCGGGGTGGTGCTCGACCCGCACCCGCCGCACCGCTGGCGCCGCTTCAAGCCGGAGGTCATCGCCCGCTTCGAGACGCTCGCCGCGGGCACGCCTGAAGACCTTGTGCTGCACGCCCTCCAGGGCGAAACAGCCCTCACCCCCGCCGATCTGGCGGCGCGAACCGGGCTTGCAGGCAGCGCGATTGAAGCCGCGCTTGCCGCGCTCGCCGGGGAGGGGCAGGTGTTCGAGCTGCTGTCCGGCTCGTGGATGGCCCTCGCCGCGTGGCAGCGCCTCACCGGGCGGATGCAGGCTGAGTTAGCCGCCTACCACCAGCGCAACCCGCTGAGGCTGGGGATGCCGCGTGAGGCGCTGCGCAGCCGTCTGGGGCTGAGCGGTAAGCTGTTCCAGCCGTTCGTCCAGCGCGCGGTGGAGAGCGGTATTCTCGTTGACGCGGGCACGGCGCTGAGTCTTCCGGAGCACCGCGTCACGTTCACCCCCGCGCAGCAGGCCGCTATCGACCGGCTGATGCGCGAGTTTCAGGCGCAGCCCACTCCCCCGCCCGCCACGCGTGACGCCGCAGCCCTGGTCGGCGAGGACGTGCTCGCCGCCCTCGTCGAGCAGGGCCGGCTGGTGCAGGTCAACGAGGATGTGCTGTTCGACGCCGACACATACGCCGAACTCGTGCGGCAGGTCGAGCAGTTCATCGAGCGGGAAGGCTCTATTACCGTCGCTCAGGCCCGTGACCTGTTCAACACCAGCCGCAAGTACGTGCTCGCCTTGCTGGAGCACCTCGACTCGATCGGGGTGACGCGCCGCACCGGCGACGAGCGGGTGCTACGCCGCGCCACTCGCTAATACGTACCGGCCAGCCAGCGGCGCTCCCTTGCAGCATCGCAGAGAATAACTAGACTGTCCGGCAGAGTTTATTTCCCACGCTGTCCAAAGGGAGTGCCCCGCATGACACCTGCCGAGATAGGCGTTTTGCTGCTGTTGTTGATTCAGGCGTTCAGGGCGCTGCGTCTGGCCATACAGGTCGTCAGGGGAGGTTTGCGGAACCAGCCGCCTGCAATGCAGGATGTCAGCCATCTCGAACTCCCGGTGCCGCCCGGCCTGCAGCCGGTAATGGACGAACTCCGGCAGCTAGGGCTCAAGCGGCTCGGCGAAGTGCAGCTTGTTCGCAACCCACAGATCACCGCCTGGCTGTTATCAGACCCGGCGTACGAGCTAACGGCGGAAGCCTTTTTGCCGTCGGAGGCGGACATACCGTCGGTTGTCGGGTTCGGTACCATGTTCGGCGAGGCCGGTGACGCATACGTGCTCACCCATTTCAGAGAACCGTATCCCGGCATGCTGCGCACTGTTGACGAGCCAGACTTCAAGGCACAGGAGGTCACAGCCAGCCTTGCCGACGCACTGGCTGAGCATCGCCGCCAGGTGGACGAGCTTCGCGTACGGTACGGTGCGCCCTACCCTGCCCGCACCGTTGACGACTATCTGCATAAAGGCCGCATCTACATGCAGCGGTTCTACCCGCGGCGTGAGGGCAGCCAGTATAGGCCCGCCGTCCGTAAAACGAACATGATGCTCGGGGCCGAACTGGCGCTGACAATCGCCCTGTTGGTGGCAACGCTGCTCGTTCCAACGCCAGTCGGGCGCTGGCTGCTCATGACGGCATTTATTGCGGTAGTCCTCGGCTTTGAGCTTTCCATCATCCGGCACTGGAAGCGGGTTCGCGTGACGCGGGTGCCCTGAACGAGCGCGATGCCCCTATAAAACAAACAGCCCCACCCACGATTGGGTGGGATAACTTTTCACTCCTCCCTGAAGATTGAAAAAGTAGGGGCCGGTCTGAGACCGGCCCCTACATCAATCCATCTGTCAATGCCTCAGCTTAGTACTGCGGCATCGGCGGGGTGGAAGCCTTCTCCTGCTCCGGCACGTCGGTGATCAGCGCCTCGGTCGTCAGGATCATCGCCGCGATGCTCGCCGCGTTCTCCAGCGCGCCACGCGTCACCTTCGCCGGGTCGATGATACCGGCCTTGATCATGTCAACGTACTCGCCGCTGATCACGTCATAGCCGATATTCGGGTTGCCCTCTTCCTCCGCCTTGCGGCGAACGGTGTCGATGATGACCGCGCCGTCACGGCCCGCGTTCGCCGCGATCTTGCGCATCGGAGCCTCGAGCGCCTCACGCACGATGGTCACGCCGGTCTGCTCATCCGGGTAATCCATCACGAGGTCGTCCAGCGCCTTCATGGCGTTGATCAGAGCCACACCACCACCCGGCACGATGCCTTCCTCGACAGCGGCGCGGGTCGCGCTGAGCGCGTCCTCGACACGATGCTTCTTTTCCTTCAGCTCAACCTCGGTGGCCGCACCCACGCGGATGACCGCCACACCACCGGCCAGCTTCGCCAGGCGCTCCTGGAGCTTCTCGCGGTCGTAGTCGGACGTGCTCTGCTCGATGGAGACCTTGATCTCCTCAATGCGGCCCTGGATGGCCTTCTCATCGCCCTTGCCGCCGACGATCGTCGTCTCGTCCTTCGTGGCGACGACCTTCTCCGCGCGGCCCAGGTCCTCGATGGTCGCGCTCTCGAGCTTGCGGCCAACTTCCTCGCTGATGACGGTACCGCCCGTCAGCACGGCGATGTCCTGCAGCATCTGCTTGCGGCGGTCGCCGAAGCCGGGGGCCTTCACGGCAAGAACATTCAGCATGCCGCGCAGCTTGTTCAGAACCAGCGTCGCGAGCGCCTCGCCGTCAACATCCTCGGCGATGACCACCAGCTCGCGCTTGCCGCGGTTCAGCAGCTTCTCAAGGATCGGCATCAGGTCAGTGGCAGCCGAGATCTTCTTGTCGTGGATGAGGATGTAGGGCTCCTCGATGACCGCTTCCATCGACTCTGGGTTGGTCACGAAGTACGGGCTGATGTAGCCGCGGTCGAACTGCATACCCTCGACGTACTCGGTCTCGAAGTCGAGGCCCTTGCTCTCCTCAACGGTGATGACGCCGTCCTTACCGACCTTCCACATCACCTCGGCGATCAACTCACCGATCTCGCGGTCCTGCGCGGAAATGCTCGCCACGCTGGCGATCTCTTCCTGGGTGTCGATCTCGACAGCCTGGTCGAGGATAGCCTTCGCCACGCGCTCGGTCGCCGCCTCGATGCCGCGCTTCAGGAGCATCGGGTTGGCACCTGCCGCGACGTTCTTCAGGCCGAGGTTAACCATCGTCTGGGCCAGCACGATGCTCGTGGTGGTACCGTCACCGGCGATGTCGTTGGTGCGAGTTGCGGCTTCCTTCAGAAGCTGCGCGCCCATGTTCTCATACGGATCTTCCAGCTCGATTTCCTTGGCTACCGTCACACCATCATGCGTAATGGTGGGCGCACCAAACTTCTTGTCGAGAGCGACGTTGCGACCCTTGGGGCCGAGCGTGGTGGTCACGGCGTTCGCCAGTACGTCAACACCGTACTTGAGCTTACGACGCGCCTCCTCGGAAAACACTAACTGCTTGGGCATAGGTTAGTCAACCTCCATCAGATGACTGTCGTTACACTAAGGGGGAGTAAGGGGGCTACTCCTCGATGATCGCCAGGATGTCGGATTCCTTGAGGATGAGGAGATTCTTGCCGTTCAGCTTGACCTCGGTGCCAGCATACTTGGCAAACAGCACCGTCTGGCCGACTTCCACATCCATCGGGATGCGCTTGCCATCGTCATCCTTGCGGCCCGCGCCCACGGCCAGAACGTTACCCTGCTGCGGCTTTTCCTTGGCCGTCTCCGGCAGAACAAGCTGCCCGCCGGCAAAGGTTTCTTCACGCTCGATGGGCTCAACGACCACACGGTCACCTAATGGTCGCAACTGAAGAGCCATAGCTCGATGCCTCCTTATATCTGTGAATCGAGTAGTGTGTCGTGGGGTACTTCTCAATTTTAGCACTCTCATGCTTCGAGTGCTAACAGTCGTGCGTAGTATACGCAGTGTTGGAAGGGCTGTCAAGGGGAGTGGATGGGGCTATAAGGTGTTTTTAATGAAGTTCTTATACACCTGCACCGCGCAGGCGGCACGCAAACAGCGGCGGGATGACTGTCCGGGCCATTGGGCTCGATCACATCATGGGTGTGCGGCCCACACTGCTGTTTACACCCGCGTCATCATCGCCGCTGTTCTTCTCTTGATAATCATTATGCTCTAAATCCGGGCCGTTGTAAAGGGCTTCTGGCCCCAGAGTATCACCCGGCAGCGCCGCTTCTTCCTCCGGCTCGGTCTGCACCGAGATCCGCTCCAGCGCAGCAAGGAGCGCCCGGCTCTGCACCGCGCAGTCGGAACCTAGCTGCCGGAAGACCTTATCAGCCCGATCGGCGTACTCCCACGCCTGCTCAAACAGATGCATCGAGTAGTACAGGTCAGCCAGGTTCAGCCAGGTCACAGCCTGCTCATGGATATGCAATTCGCGCTTGAGCGCACTGAGGGCTTCAAACAGCAAGTCCTCGGCCCGCTGATAGTTGCCCTGCTGCTTGCACAGCATCGCCTGCTGGCACTTGACCATCGCCAGCGCCGGCTCATCATCCAGCGCCTCGAGCAGGCTGCCCGCCCGCGCGTAATCCTCGTCCGCCCGGCTCCACAGGCCCATATCATGCCGCAACGCGCCGAGGGCCATAAAGGCCCGCGCCTCCAGCCGCGCATCACCAAGCCCGCGTGCCAACGTCGCCGCCTGCTCCGCCGCGATCAGCGCCTCATCCCGCTGGCCAAGCGTGCGGTGCGCCAGCGACAGGTTGATCAGCGCCGTCGCCATGTCGCGCTGAGTCCCGCTGTGCAGCTCAAACACGCGCAGGCTGCGCCGGTAGGTCTTGATCGCTGCCTGTGTCTTGCCGGTCATGAGGTCCATATTGGCGATGTTGTTCTGCGCCCGCGCCGAGCCGACTTCGTCACTGTCCCGCTCGAACAGGTTGCGGGCGCCCTCGTAGGCACGGCGTGCGTCGGCCCACTCGCCCCGGTCGCGCAGCCAGTGCCCCAGCAACAGCAGGCGCTCCGCACCCGTCCGCAGATCGCCCCGCTTCACCGCCGCCGCCGACCACCCCTGAAAGGCCGCGCGAGCCGTTTCGCTGTCGCCCGCCGCGCGCGCAATCGCCGCCTGCACGGCGAGCGCATCCTCATAGCTGCTGTCCAGTGCCAGCGCTGAGGCGGTAGCGGCAAGCGCCAGTTCGTGCTGCCCCCGGTTCCATGCCGCCTGGGCCAGCGCGGCCTGCCGGAAGGCCTCGAACTGCGCCGGGCGCGGCATGCTCTTGATCCGCCGGCGCAGGTCATCGCTGATGCGGATGCCCAGCGCCTCGATGAGCGCCAGCGAGACGTGCTCAACAAAGCGAGGGAAGGCGGCAACCGGCGTCGAGGCCTCAATCGGCGGCTCCTCATCCACCCCCTCGACGATGAGCCTCACCCCGAACTGCTTGCCATCCTCATCGTACACATACCACCCGTAGACGATCGCATCCGCGCGGAACTGCGCCTGCACCGCCGCACGCTGGTTTTCATCGGGGGGAAGCTCGTGCTTCTGGAGCGCCATGTAGCGCGCCAGCACGCGGCTCTCGACGACCGGCACATCGGCTCGCTCCAGGTGGTCGCTCAGTAGCTTGCTGAACAGCGCCCCCAGCGCGTACGCCTCATCCGTGTCCTGGTTGCCGGCGAGCGGCACAACCGCGACCGGCCTGCTGTTTCCTGCCTGCGTGCTCATATCGTACGCTTAACCGCCTCCGCCCGGCTTAAACGATATCAATCACCGAGCCTGTGGGCCGCTTGGTCACTTCAATCCGCACCGGGAAGGCGTCCCGAAGCTCGTCGATGTGGGTGATGACAAGGATAAGGTCAAAGTCGTCGCGGATGGCATTGATGGCCTGCACCAGCCGCTCGCGCCCCTGCGCGTCCTGCGTGCCGAACCCCTCGTCCATGATCAGCGTGCGAAGCTGCGCGCCCGCTCGCCGGGCCAGCAGCCGCGACAGTGCCAGCCGGATGGCGAAGTTCACGCGGAAGGCCTCGCCCCCGCTGAACGTCTCGTAGTCGCGCGTGCCCAGCTCGTCGGCGATCTTGATGTCCAGCGTCTCTTTGAAACCGCCGGTCACCTTCTCGCGCTGCGTGTCGAAGCGCACGTGCATCCGCCCGTCCGTCATGCGGGCGAGCAGTTCGTTGGCCTCCGTCTCGATCTCGGGGATGGCCGCCTCGATGATCATTGCCGGGATGCCATCCTTGCCGAACGCATCCCTGAGCTGCTCGTAAACACCCTGCTCGTCGGCCAGATCGTCAAGCTGTTTGAGCACCTGTTTGCGGCGCTCGCGCTGGGTGGCGATGGTGTTCAACCGCTGCTGCGCCGCGCCGAGCATACTCTGCGCCTGCCAGGACTGGTCGCGCAGGTCCTGCAGACGCCCCTCCCACGAGCTGAGTTCCTCCTCCTTAAGGGCGACGACCTCACGCTCCTGGCTGATTTCATCGAGCATCGCGCACAGTTCGTCCAGCCGGCTGGTCTGCGCCTCGGCGCGCTCCTCAAGCTGCTTGATCCGCGCCTCCGTCTGCGGGAGTTGCTTGAGGGCCAGGTCAAGGTCGGCCTTGCGGCGCTCAAACGGCTGAAGCTCGCTGATCAACCGGCGCGCCTCCTGGTGGGCCTCTCTGTCATAGCCCAGTTCGGCAAGCTGTTGCTGCAGCGCTGCGAGTTCCGCCCGCGCCTCAAGCGCGTAAGTCTCCCCCGTGAGCATGTCTTCAACCTCGGCGAGGCGGGCTTCCACACTAGCAAGCTCGTTCTGCGCTTCATACGCCTGCCGGAGCTGCTCCTCGAGTGTAGCGATGTGCGTGCGGAGCGGCGGCAGCTTCCGCAGTTCGCCATCGGCGCGGGCAATGTCGTGGTTCAACTGCTTTATTGCAGCTTCGAGTTCCGCCAGGTGCTTCTGATTGGCCTGATGCTCATTTTTTTTGGCCGTCCCATCACGCTCTAACCTGGCCAGCAGGTCGGCACGGTGCGCCGGGCTCAACTCCTGCTCGCACAATGGGCAGATGGCTTCCTGTGCGGCCTCGATCTGTTTCCACTGCTGCAGCAGTGTTCTTGCCTCCGCCTCAAGGGCGCGGTTCGTGGCCCGAAGGTCGACAGCTTCCTCCTGCAATTTGGAGACCTGTTCATTCCACGCGTCGCGCTCAGCCTGCCGCGCCTCAAGCTCGGAAAGCTCCTCGCGCGCCTCAGCCAGCGTTTGCTCCAGCTTCTCGACTGTGTCCACCAGGCGGGCATGCTTCGTGTGCTGCTGGCGCAAGCCGTCAAGCTCGGCTTGCAGGCGGCTGCGCTCGCTGGTAATCACCTGCTCCAGTTCGCTAAGCCGCTCCTGCAGCCCGCTCTGCGCCATGAGCCGCTCGCTCATATCCTGGTCGGTGCGGCGGGCAGCCTCAAGCTGTGCGATACCCGCCTCGATCTCGTCGCGCTGGGCGAGGATGGCGGAATGGTCGGCTAGCTCCTTGTTAGCCGCCTCGCGGTCCTCCTCAATCTGCCGAAGCGCTTCCTGCCCTTCGTGGACCTGCCGGCTGTATTCAGCGTGGCGGGTGTCGAGATACCTCAGTTCCCGCCGGGCATCCTCCAGTTCGTGCACATAGCTCTCCGCCTCGGCAATCTGCGCGGCGAGTTCGTCACACCGGGCTTGGGCCTGCTCAAGCTCTAAGCGGTACGTCTCCTCGCGATCAAGCTCGTCGTCGATGTTGCGCAAGGTCGCCTCAAACTGCCGCATCTCGTTTTCAATCCGGCGCAAGCGCTCTTTGGCCCGCGTCTCGTAGACGTTCCACACATCGAGCCCGAGGATCTCACTCAGTATCGCCTTGCGCTCGCCCGGCGTCTTCTGAGTGAACTCATCCGCCCTGCCCTGCATCAGGAAGGCCGAGTTAATGAACGTATCGTAGTCGAGGCGCAATACGCTCCGGATGGCTTCCTCTGTCTCACGGATCGTCGCCCCGGTGAGCGCGCGCCAGCCGTCCCCGTCCTGAACCTCAAAGTGGAGTTCGCTCCGCCCCCTGCCCTTCCGCGACCGGTAGCGCCTCACCTGATAGCAGTTGCCATCCATCAGGAAGGAGAAGCACACCTCCATCTCGGTCTCATCGCCGTGGATGAGATCGTCGTCACGGCGGGCGCGCGCCTTGCCCCACAGTGCCCACGTCATCGCGTCGAGCAGTGAGGACTTCCCGGCGCCGTTCGGCCCGGCGAGGCAGGCGAGATGCAGCCCGGAGAAGTCGAGCGGTTCCGGGTCCCGATACGCAAGGAAATTCCTGATCTTCAGCTTGAGCGGTATCATGCCGGCCCCTCTTTACTTGGCGTAAAGCATTGGACGCTCCTCCTCGGAGCGTCCATTCTACATGACGGGTGAAATCCCGGCTAGCTGAGGAACATGGGCATACCAGCGACGTGGCGGATCTTGGGGCGATACTCGTGGATGTCGTACAGTTCGCCCACGTCCACCTGCTTACGCCCCTGCATGATCATGCTGATGGGGATGTCGGTGTAGACGCCGCCGCGCAGCGCAACCATGCGCCCGCTCTGGCCCTTGAGGATCATGTCCATCGTCATGTGCGCGTAGTTGAACGCGACCATCAGGTCCAGCGAGTCGGGTGCGCCCGAGCGCATCAGGTAAGCAAGCTGCTGGTAGATGATATTCTCGCCGGTGATCTCCTTGATCGCCTCGCCGGTTATCAGACCGATACCACCGAGCTTCCTGTGCCCGTAGGCGTCGGCCTCGCCGCGCTGGATGATCTGGCCACCCTCCATGCGCGCGCCTTCCGAGATGGTCATCATCGAGTAGTTGCTGGGGTTCCGCCGCTTGTCCTCCATCAGGTAGGCTGCCAGCTTCTCGACATCGAACGGCACCTCAGAAATAATCGCACGGTCGACACCTGCCAGGTAAGCTGCGATCAGCGAGGTTTCGCCCGAGTTGCGACCAAACAGTTCAATAACCGCGATGCGCTCATGCGAGCCGGTGCTCGTGCGCAGGTTGTTAATGAAGTTCACGCTGCGCGTCACCGCCGTGCTGAACCCAATGCAGTAATCGGTGCCAAAGACATCATTGTCCATCGTCTTGGGCACGCCCATTACGCGCACGCCTTCGCGATGCAGCCGCTCGGCATAACTTAGCGTATCGTCGCCGCCAATGGCGATGACAACGTCAAGCTCCAGCGCCTCGATGACCTTCAGCACATGCGCCGTCAGGTCGACCCGCTCGCCGCCCTGCCGCGTTTCCCACTGCTGCCCGCGCAGGAATTCGGGAACATCCTCCGGCTTGACGTTGCTGGGGTTCGTCCGGGACGTGTGCAGGAAGGTACCGCCGGTACGGGCGACCGTGCGGACCGCCATCTTGTCGAGCGGCATGATCAGGTTCTGGTTGATGGGGCTGTCTACCGGCTCATCAGGATGGTAATAGAGGAGGCCGGCCCAACCGCGCCGGATACCAATGGCCTCATGGCCGGCGTCGATGGCCCGGTCAACCAGGGCTTTGATGCAGGGGTTCAGGCCGGGGACGTCGCCGCCGCCTGTCAGGATTCCGATTTTCATGCGAGCCTCCCCATGTCTAACGGGTAATCGGTGTGTCACGAAAATGCCCGCCAAGTGACGGGCTGGGCGTCGAACGCTCGAACCGGCTCTATTTTACCGTGAATGGCGCCGTTGCGATAGCTTGCTTACACGCATCCAGTCAGCGGGAGAGCAGTTCGGCAAGCTGGATGTGGTGCGGGTTGATCGGGCGCTTCTTGCCTATCACCTCTTCGAGCTTGCGTGTGACGATCTCGCTGCCCTCCAGCGCCACCATCAAACCGGACTCGCCGCGCATGAGCACTTCGACCGCTGCCACACCGAAGCGGGTCGCGAGCATCCGGTCAAAGGCCACCGGGCGCCCGCCGCGCTGGACATGCCCCAGAATCGTCGTCCGCACCTCAAAGCCGATGTCGTGCTGGTTCAGGTAGTCGGCAATCTCGCCGATGTCCAGGTTCGCGCCCTCCGAAACGATCACCATCGCGTGGGACTTGCCCTTCATGTAGGCCTCTTCGACGCTGCGCCCCAGCTCCTCCATCGTCGTTTCCTTCTCGGGGATGAGGACGACTTCGGCGCCGGTGATGATGCCGGCGTTCATCGCGAGATAGCCGCAGTTGCGGCCCATGACTTCCACGAGGAAGACCCGCTCGTGCGATGAGGCGGTATCGCGCAGGCGGTCAATCGCCTCGATGATCGTGTTTACTGCCGTGTCCACACCGATGGAGCTCGCCGTGCCCCAGATGTCATTGTCAATGCTCGCCGGGATGCCAACCACACGCACGCCCCGACGATGCAGCGCCAGCGCCCCGGTCAGGCTGCCGTCGCCGCCGATCACCACCAGCCCATCAATGCCGTGCTCGTTCAACCGCCGGATCGCCTGCCGCTGATAGCTCTCCTCTTTGAACTCCGGCATCCGCGCGGTCTGGAGGATGGTACCCCCGCGCCCGATAATCCCGCCTACATCGCGCGAGTCCAGCCGCTCGATATCGCCGTTCACAAGCCCCTGGTACGCGTGGCGGATACCGAACACGTCCAGGCCATAGCTGATGCCCGTCCGCACCACCGCTCGGATCGCGGCGTTAATGCCGGGCGAGTCGCCGCCGCTGGTCATAACTGCAATGCGTCGAATGTTAGCCATACGGATGCCTCTCTTGTGGTGAACTAGTGAGACAAACTGTATCTATTCTATCGCGGCACAACCTGGATGGCGTCTGCCCTGCCGATCTTCTGACGCAGCTTGGCCTCTATCTCAGGGCAGAAACGCGTCGTGTCCTTAGGGAAGCTCACCTCGATCGACTGCCGGTCATCGACCAGCACAAACGAGAATGTATCGCGCCCCGGCCTCTCGATCAGCGTGCCGTGCAGTTGTTCCAGCTTGCGCCGGTCGCGGTTCACGTCGGCGCTTCGCCGCACGAAGATCCGCAGGTGCACCGGCCCGTCGGGGAGGGCCTCGGTGGGCGCGGCTGCGGGCGGCGAAGGCATCGGGGCTGCCACCGGGGGCGCATAGAGCGGTTCCGGATCGAGCTCCGGCTCCGGCGCGGGTTCCGGATCGGGCTCATCCTCGAACTCGATCTCCATGTCGTACTCGTCCTCGATGTCAACCTCGATGATCTCCGGCTCCGGCACGTAGGCAGGCTCTGCCCCGTTTGACCACTCGTCATCATAGTACGGGGGCGGTGCCCAGTTGTTGTACCCGTTATCGTAGCCGTCAACCGCCTCCCATACTTCGAGTTTTGTCGACGCGCCTTCGCACTTAAGCTGGGGCTCGCCGCGCTCGGCGTCGATCGTGCCCCACACCTGCAGAATGCGGTCCTGCACCCACAGTTCTTTCGTCTCGTCCCACGTGCTGGGCCACACGATCACCCCGATGGTGCCGTACAGGTCCTCAATCTCGGCAAAGGCCATCTGCTTGCCGTTCTTGGTCATGTACGGGCGGACGCTCTTCACAAGCCCTGCCATCCGCACCTGGCGTCCATGGTCCGCCTCGCTGATCTGGTTGCTGTACGCCGTAACGACCTGTCTGATCTGCCCCATGACGCTCTGCAGCGGGTGCTCCGAGACGTACACCCCGACGAGGTCGCGCTCCCACTGGAGCTTCTCGCGGTTGCTGATCTCGTTCTCAACGCGATCGACGAGCAGCCCGCTTGCGTCCAGGTCCAGTTCGACGCCTGTCGCCGCCCCGAACAGGCTCATCTGCCCGATGTCGGCGGCCTTGTGGACGTTGCTGCTATAGCCCATCATCCGATCGACGGACTCAAGCAGCCGCAGCCGCTCGGCGAAGGTGTCAAGCGCGCCAACCTTGATCAGGGACTCGAGCGCCCGCTTGCCCACCAGGCGCAGGTCGGTGCGCTTGCAGAAGTCCGCGAGGTCTTTAAATGGCCTGTCACCCCGCGCTTCGAGGATGGCCTCCACCGCCCCCTCACCGACGTTCTTAATCGCGCTGAGCCCGTAACGGATCGCCCGCCGTCCGTCCGCCCCTTCCTCGATGGTGAAGTCGTGATCGCTCGCGTTGATGTCCGGCGGCAGCACGTCGATGCCCAGGCGGCGGCAGTCCATGATATAGCTACCGACCTTGTCGGTGTCCGCCCGCTCGATCGTCAGCAGGGCCGTCATGTACTCGTGCGGGAAGTGCGCCTTGAGAAACGCGGTCTGCATCGTGAGCACCGCGTAGTCGGCAGCGTGCGACTTGTTGAAGCCGTACCGCGCGAAGAACTCGATGTCGCTGAAGATCTGCTCCGCCACGTCGGCGGGTATGCCGTTCTTCGGCCCTTCGGTAAGGAAGCGTTCCTTGTGCTTGTCGAGTTCCGCCTTCTTCTTTTTGGCCACCGCCCGGCGCATCAGGTCGGCGTCGCCCAGGTCATACCCGAAAAGCTCCGACGCGATCTGCATGATCTGTTCCTGGTAGACGATAATGCCGTACGTCTCACTCAGGATGGGTTCGAGCTTTTCGTGGTGGTAGGCCACCTCCTCTTCGCCGTGCATACGCCGGATGTACGTCGGGATATACTCCAGCGGACCGGGCCGGAACAGCGAGATGGCGGCGACGATGTGCTCGAAGCGGCTGGGGCGCATATCCATCAGCGTGCGCGTCAGCCCCGCGCCTTCCACCTGGAACACGCCGCTCGTCTCACCGCGCGTTAGCAGCTCAAACGCCTTATCAAGAGCGGCGTTGTACTCCGGGTCGTCGGGCCGGTGGCGATACGGGATATTGCTGAGGTCGTAGCGGATGCCGTGATAGCGCTCGATCAGCTCACACGCCTTGCGCATGACGGTCAGTGTGCGCAGCCCGAGGAAGTCGACCTTGAGCAGGCCGATCGAATCGACGATCTCCATCGGCCACTGGGACATAGCGCCGAGCACCGCGTTATTAGTTGGCCGGTTGAGCGGCGTGTACTCCACAAGCGGCCTGTCGGAGATCAGCACGCCTGCCGCGTGCGTACTGGCATGGCGGGAGATGCCCTCCAGCTTGCGGGCGGTGTCCAGCAGCTTCTTGATGTGCGGGCGTTCGGGGTCCTCGTAGGCCGCCTTGAGATCGGGGATTTCCTCAAGCGCCTGGTCGATGGTCACCGGCTTGCCGGGCACTGCCGGGATCATCCGTGCAAGCTGGTCCACCTCACTGAGCGGGATATCCAGCGTGCGTCCCACGTCACGGATCGCCGCACGCGCGCCAAGCGTCCCAAACGTGATGATCTGCGCAACCTTTTCCTCGCCGTACTTCCGCACGCAGTATTCGATCATCTCTGCGCGGCGGTCGTCCGGGAAGTCCATGTCAATGTCGGGCATGTTGACACGCCCGGGGTTCAGGAAGCGCTCGAAGAGCAGGCTGTTCTCAAGCGGGTCAATCGCTGTGATGCCGAGCGTGTACGCGACGACCGAACCTGCACCCGACCCTCGCACGTTCCACCAGATGTCCTGCTGGCGGGCAAACTCGCACAGATCCCACACGATCAGGAAATAATCATCGAACCCCATCGAGTGGATGATGCGCAGTTCGTGTTCAAGGCGCTGGCGCACCTCCGGGCTGTCGGCGCGGTCGCCGTAGCGCCACTTGAGCCCCTGCTCACACAGATGGCGCAGGTAGCTTTCGGCGTCATAGCCCTCCGGCACGTCGAACTTGGGCAGCTTGTACGAACGGTCATCGAGATTGACGTCGCACATCTCCGCGACCTTGAGCGTGTTGGTGATCGCCTCAGGCACCTCGGCGAAGATGCGCATCATCTCCTCGGGGGAGCGCAGGTAGTAGCTGTCGTCGCTGAAGCGCAGCCGGTTCTGGTCGGAGAGGCGGCTGCCCGTGCCGATGCACAGCAGCACGTCGTGCGGATCGGCATCTTCCCGCCGCACGTAGTGAACATCGTTCGTGGCGAGGAGCGGGATGTTGGCGTACGGCGCAAGCTGCACAAGCGCCTTATTCAACTCCAGCAGTTCAGGGATGTCGTGCTCCTGCAGTTCGATGTAGAAGCGGTCGGGGCCGAACACATCCCAGTACCAGCCAAGAAGCTCCTTCGCTTCCTTCTCCCGTCCGCTGAGCAGCATCTGCGGGATCTCCGCCGCCAAACAGCCGCTCGTCACGATAAGCCCTTCTGAATGCTCAGCAAGGAAGTCACGATCGATGCGCGGCTTGTAGTAAAAGCCATCAAGCTGGGCGGCGGTGGCGATCTTGAGCAGGTTTTGATAGCCGATCTGGTTCTGTGCAAGCAGCAGCAGATGGTAGTAGTTCTTGTCATCCTTGGGATCGCGGTCGTCCATGCTGCGCGGCGCCTGGTACGCCTCCATCCCGATGATCGGCTTCACACCCGCCGCCTTGCACGCCCGGTAAAACTCGATCACGCCGTACATCGCGCCGTGATCCGTAATAGCGAGTGAGTCCATGCCCAGCTCAACCGTGTGCTGAACCAGGTCCTTGATGCGGCTCATACCGTCGAGCAGGGAATACTCCGTGTGGACGTGCAAATGCGCGAAAGACGCCATAATGCGTTAGCCCTCTACTATTCCATTCTGGTCTGCAACATCAGCGGGTCTGGCGATAAGTATAGCACGTTTCCCCCTGCCCCACGGGCCATCGAGGGCGCGAGAAGGATATTTTAAGACTCCGGCACCGCCGGCCCGCAATTAATCCGATAGGAGCCGCGACTGAACGTCGCGGCAACGTTGTTTTCTTCAAGTATCCGCGCCGCCTGTGCCATCTATAGACACATACTTCATGCCCTTTGTAGCCTTTCTGCAACCTGCCTCTAGTGGCGAAGCCGGGGCTGCTGCGCCATACTTTACCCGGCACGCCAGCGCGGTGCAGAACAAGCCAGAATGATGAGAGACAATGCCTGAGCTTCCTGAAGTCGAAATGGTGGTGCGGGGCCTGCGCGACGACATGGTTGGCCGCACCTTCCTCAACATGCGGGCCGAGTGGGCGCCCCAGCTTGGCGACACGACACCGGATGCCTTCGCCGCGCGCCTGTCCGGGCAGAAAGTCGAGGCGCTCTGGCGGCGCGGCAAGTACGTTGTCTTTGAGCTGACCGACGACTACCTGATCATCCATCTCAAGATGACGGGCCGCCTGTACATCGCCCGTGAGGGTGAGGTGTACGACGCCGACCGCTTCCTGCGTGTCGTATTCGGGCTGGACAACGGGTACGAACTGCGCTTCTCGGACGTCCGCAAGTTCGGGCGGCTGTACCTCGTTTCCGATGTCGAAGGGGTGGTTGGGAAGCTCGGCCCGGAGCCGCTTGACGGCGATTTCACGCTGGAAGCCTTCCGCGCGCGGCTGGGCAACCGGACCCGCAACATCAAGGCCCTGCTGCTCGACCAGTCTTTCATCGCCGGGGTGGGCAACATCTACGCCGACGAGGCGCTTTGGCTGGCCGGAATTGCCCCTCAGCGCAAGGCGGATACACTTACAGCAGAGGAGCAAGAACGTCTCTACCATGCGGTGCGCAGCGTGCTGAACGAGGGCATCGCGCGGGAGGGCTCCAGTATTAGCTGGTACCGCAAGCCGGACGGCTCTGCCGGCTCGTACCAGAACTTCTTCAAGGTCTACGGGCGTGAGGACGAGCCGTGCCCGCGCTGCGGCACCCCGGTGCTCAAGCTGTGGATCGCACAGCGCGGCACGCATTACTGCCCGCACTGTCAAACTTGACCGGAGCCGAAACATATGCCCCAGAATCTATTGATAAGCCTGCTCCCTTTTATCGCCCTGATTCTCGCCGGGCTGTCGGTTGCGGCCCTGTGGTACTGGTGGATATCGACGAAGGACGACGAGCCTGAAGAAAGTGCGGGCCAGCCGATCGGCGAGCCTGCCAGCCGTGCCGAGTTGTCCGCTGAGCCACCAGCCGCAAAACCGGTGCTCACCTCTGTTTCCGCGCCTCCTGCCTCTGCCGCACAACCGGTGTTTGAGGGCGAGGCCATCGAGGTGATGCGCATTCTGCGCGACCTTGCCGATGGTTCGCTTATTGTCGAGATTGACGGCAGGCGCTATCGCTCGCTGAACGAGATCGTCGACCCGCAGGTAGGCCGCCGCTTTATGGGCAACGCACAGGCCCTAGCCGACTTCGCCAAGCTGGGCAAGATTCGCGTGCCGGAGGAGTGGGCTCAGGTCCCAACGCCTGAGCGGCCCGCCGCTTCCGCACCACAACCCCCGGCCCACCCGGCTGCGCCGCCCCCTCCCCCGCCGCCTCCCGAGCCTGCAGCACCCCGGCGTGGTGGGCTGTTCCGGCGTGCGCAGGCGGAGGATGAGCAGCCCGTGGAGCAGCCGCCCATCGCCGAGCAGATCGAAGAACTGCTCCAATACCGGCTTTCGCAAACACCGGAACTGGCGCACCGCTCGATCCACATCCGCCCCGCAATCGATGGCGGCATCCGCATCGAGGTCGACGGGCGCACCTACGAGGGAATTGGTGATGTGGACGACGATGAGATCCGCGCCTTTCTACAGGAGACGGTTCGCCAGTGGGAGGCTCGCCAGTAGCGCCGATGCCCGCTCCCGGACACCTTTCACCCAGTAGGAGACTCGTCCCCGTTGTTTGACGCGAACCTGCCCGACACCCTGCGCAAAGTTCTGGAGATCCGCGCCAAGGTTGCCCCGCTGATGATGTTGCGCCGCAATGTGGTCGGTGTTGGGGTCGGCTACAAGATCGCCGGGCAAGAACTGACCGACGAGCCAAGCGTGGTCGTTTCGGTGACGCGCAAACAGCCCGTCGACACGCTCTCGCCCGAGGACCTCGTGCCGCCTGAGGTGGACGGCGTGCCGACGGATGTCGTCGAGACGGGGCGCATCGTCGCCCATAATGTCAACCGCCGCATCCGGCAGCGTCCGCTCCGGCCCGGCCTGTCTATCGGCCACCCGGCGGGCAGCGCAGGCACGCTCGGCGCGTTTGTGCTCAAGGAAGGGCAGCTCTACCTGCTCGGCAACAACCACGTCATGGCGCGGCTCAACCAGGCGCAGATCGGCGACCCGATCCTCCAGCCTGGCCCGTCAGATGGCGGCACGCTCTTCGACCAGGTCGCGCACCTGGCTGACTTCGTCCCGCTGCGCTTTCTCGACGAGATGACATTGCCCGATGAGCCGGAGGAGGCGCGCGGGCTGGCGGGCCTGCTGCGGGCCATCTCCCGCCTGTTCGGCGGCGCGCGCAATGGCGGTGCGCCCGCCCAGCCGCCATTCCTGCCACTCCCGCCCACCAACACGGTTGACGCGGCAATCGCCCGCCCGGTCGAGGGCGTCCCGCTCGACGCCACCATCATCGACGTGGAAGCGCCGCCCTCCGGCCTGGCGCTGCCGGAGCTTCAGAAGCGGGTCATCAAGAGCGGGCGTACCACCGGGCTGACCCGTGCCCAGATTTTGCAGATCGGCGTGACGGTTGACGTGCAGTATGGCCAACGCGTCGCGCGCTTTACAAACCAGATCATGACCACCGCACTCAGCGACCGGGGGGACTCCGGCTCGCTGGTGATGGACTATAAACGCCGGGCCATTGGTCTCCTCTTCTCGGGTTCCTCCACCGTCAGCGTCGTCAACCCCATCCACTTCGTCCTCGAGGCCCTTGGCGTGGAGCTTGTGACTGAAGATGTGCTCTAGCCGTACTCGCTCGGGATACCCGTTCCCGGCTGGCGCACATTTATCCGGCCCAGCAGCCGGAGTTTAGCCGCTGACAGAACACTTCTTAGCAGAGAGGAAACGTTTCACAATGCCGGATGATGAGCTCTACGATATCACCATACTTGGCGCCGGCCCTACCGGGCTGTTCGCCGCCTTTTACGCCGGAATGCGCGAGATGAAGACCAAGATCATCGAGGCCCTGCCAGAGCCCGGCGGTCAGCTTGCCGTCCTGTACCCGGAGAAGAACATCTACGATGTCCCCGGCTACCCGAAGGTGCTGGCAAAAGACCTCGTTGAGAATCTCGTAAAGCAGACCGAGACGTGGAACCCCACCTTCGTCTTTGAGGAAAAAGCAGAGGGCCTCAATCGCTGCGAGGATGGCACGCTTGAGATCGTCACCAACCGGGGCATACACCGTAGCAAGACGCTTGTGATCTGCGCCGGTATCGGTGCGTTCCACCCCAACCGCCTGCCGATTGAAAGCGTAAACCGCTTCGAGGGAAACGGCGTGTACTACTTCGTGCAGGAGAAGCGCCCCTTCTATCGCAAGAAGCTGCTCGTCGTCGGCGGCGGCGACTCCGCCGTGGACTGGGCGCTCAACCTGAAGGACTATGCCTCATCCGTGACGCTCATCCACCGCCGCGACGGCTTCCGCGCGCACCCCAGCAGCGTCACCGAGCTGATGCAGTCCTCCGTCGACGTCAAGCTCTGGTATGAGCTGAAAGAGGTGCACGGCGACGATCACATCACCGGGGCGACGATCTTCGACAACCGCACCGGTGAGGAGATGTACATCGAGGTTGATGCCGTGCTGCTCAACCTCGGCTTCAAAGCCGACCTCGGCACGATGAAGCAGTGGGGGCTTGAGTTCGACAAGCGCTATATTGTCGTCAATGCCCGGCAGGAGACGAACATCCCCGGCGTGTACGCCGCCGGTGACGTCTGCAAGATCGAGGGCGTGGAGCCGCTGAACCTGATCGCCACCGGCTTCGGTCAGGCGGCAATCGCCGTGAACTACGCCACCAGCCACATCACTGGCGGGCGGGTGTTCCCCGGCCACTCCTCGGAGATGCGCCTGTAAGTCAGGGCTGTTCCAACAAGTCAAAGGCCCCCTTAACCGGGGCCTTTTCGCTATCTGGCAGCAGGTCACCAAGCGCCGCCGGTGCAAGCCGATAGCCAAACACCTCCGCGAAGGCCGCAGTAAACGCCGCCTGCACGTCGCTCATCGGCGGGGCGCTCCCAAGCAGCGCCTGCATCGACGTGACCGGGCGATCGGCAATGCCGCAGGGGATGATGCCCCGGAAATAGGCGAGGTCCGGCGCAACGTTAAGCGCAACACCGTGCGTGCTGACCCCGCCCGCGCTGACACGCACGCCAATCGCGGCGATCTTCTCCGGCCCGCCGGGGCGGTCCACCCACACGCCCGTGTAGCCCTCCTCGCGCCGCGCCTCGATACCAAACGCGGCAACCGTGTGGATGAGCACCTCCTCCAGCCGCCGCAGGTAGCCCACATAGTCGGCGGTTGGCAGATGCCCGTGTGCGTCCGCCCGGCCCAGGTACAGGATCGGGTAGGCAACAAGCTGGCCCGGCCCGTGATAGGTAATATCTCCGCCCCGGTCCACCTCGACAACCTGCACGCCCTTCTCGGCGCGCTCCGCCTCGCCCATCAGCAGGTGCTCAATCTTGCCGGAGCGGCCCAGTGTGTACGTGTGCGGATGTTCTACAAGCAGCAGGGTATCGACAATGCGGTTCTCGGCACGCAGGGCGGCGAGTCGGCGCTGTACGTCCCACGCAGCGTGGTACTCCATACATCCGAGGTCGATCACCCGGCAGAGTCGCTGTACGGTTTTCAAGGGTTCCACCCGCCAATCATTCTTCACCGTCTTCTGAAGAGAGGTTATCAGGAGACGTCGGCTCTTGCGACAGTTCGGCCAGCAGCCAGGGCTCGCCCGGCTCTGATGGCGGCACGAAGGTCGCGGTGAACGTCCCCTCCAGGTCGCGGAAGATGATGGTGCTGCCCTCGTAGCGCACCACCTGATAGCGCCGATCGGGCCGCATCAGCCCGCCGTAGAAGGCCGCCCCGAGCACGCTCTCCGACTCCACGAGCTGCGCCGCGCCGCTCTGGTCCGCGACCTGCAGCCGCTCGATGAACTCCACGAGCGTGGCGTAGGGCGAGGGAACGGCGAGCGCCCACAGCCAGGCCCGGCGACTCTGGTAGCTCTCCTCCGTCGCCGCCAGCCGGTAGCTGCTCAGCTCGCGCACCCACTCCACGCGGAAGGTGCGGCGCGGGGCGTTGCCCACCTCGTAGAACACGTCGGTGGTGTGCTCCGCCTCCCCCACAACGGTCAGGCGCGACAGGTCGGGCGCGACCGTTACCGCCCCACCCCGCGCGTTGAACCACCAGTCAGGCTCCTCGTCGCTGAGCCACGCCAGCCGCCAGTCGTCGTTCCTCTCTACCGCGAGCGCAACATGCACCCGCTCGACTCCATCCGCACCGAGCGTCGTGTACGCGGCGACAAGCTCGCCCCGCCCCGGCGTCACCGTGAGGCGGTTCAACCCGACCGTCCACCGGCTCAACTCGACCGGGTACGCATCCTCGTCCAGCGTGATGAGGTGGAGGCCCAGCCCATCCGGCAGCGCCACGAGCGCCACGTCCTCCACAACTCGCACCCATCCGGCATCCGCCACGTGCAGCGTCCCGGAAGCATGGGCCGCCTCCGTCAGCCGTGCGGACAGGGCGTCATCGTCCATGCCGCGCTGGGCCGGGTCGCGCAGGAACGCGGCAACAGCCGCCAGCACCGCATCGCGGCGCGCGTCAGGCTCCGTTATGCGGTAGGCTTCCTCCAGCGTTGGTGCGGGGGGTTCTGCCGCCTCATCATCCGACGCAGGGCGCGCCGAGTCGGCAGGCTGCCCGCCAGATGGCGCTCCACAGCCGGCCAGCAGCGTCCCGACTACGAGCAGGGCGGTGATCAGCTTGCTCAACAAGAGGGTGCGGCCCATTTATCCATCGGGCGGGGAGGACGGCTCGAATTTGGTCATCACATCCTGGATCAGGTGGCTGATCTCCTGCAGACGCTCGGCGGCAAGGCGGATGCGGTGTGCCGCGTTCTGCTGGGCCTCGTCAAGCGGGCCGAACTCACCGTCCAGCAGGGCCAGCACGTTCGACTCAACGCCGCCGATAGGTCCGGCGAGTGTATCGACATGCGCACACACCAGGCGCGAGGCGGCGAGCGCTTCCTCTACCCGGGCTTCAAGCTCGGCCCTCTCTCGCAGGCGCTCCAGCGTGATGCCGGTATAGCTCGCCAGGCTGAGCACTGCGGCGATGTCCGCGCCGTCGAACAGCCGCCCCTCCCGGCGCTGAACGAGCAGGACACCCGCTACGCCGCGATGGACGACGAGCGGAGCGGCGAGCGCCGCCTGCACAAACAGCCCGGTTGTGACTTTGGAGTCTACGCCCGAGTCCTGCCGCAGCACCGGAGTCCCGGTCTCCAGCACCTCCGCCATGATCGAGTCCTCGGACGGGTGCCACAGCACGCCGATGTCCTCCTCGGCGATGCCGTGCCACGCCTTCAACTCCAGCCCCCGGCCCTCTCCGGGGTACAGGTAGAGCAGGCTCTCATCCGCACGCAGCAGGTACGTCGCCGCCTCGACGGTCCGCGCCAGCGCCGTGCTCTCATCCGGCGAGCCTGCAATGGCCCGCCCGATGCGGGTCAGCGCTTCAAGCTGCTCAACGCGCCGCTGGAGCGCCTTCTGCGCAGCCTCCAGCCCGCGCTCGCGGGCAGCTCGCTCCCGCTCGTGCCGGATGCCCTGCAGGAATGGCTCCAGCTCTGTACGCAGTTCCTCGTCAGTCACCGGCTTGCGGATGAACCGCCGCACGTCCAGGTCGAACACTTCGGCGGCCATCTCCCCGGTCAGGCGCGGCGCGCACAGGATCGCCGGGGCGGTGTTGCCCTGCCTGCGCTGCGCCTGCAAACCGGAGAAGGGCGCAAGCCGCAGTTGGGACACGTCCACGACGATGGCGTCGCACGGCTGGAGCGGCGAGAGCGCATCGGCGGCGCTGACCGCGCAGCCCGTGAGGGCTTGCAGCCGCGCCGCCAGTTCTCGTGCCGCCTCGGCGGTCTCTGCAATAGCAAGGATGTGCAGGTCTTGGGCGGTGTCGCTCTGGTTGTCCATCTTCTATCCAAATGGGGGCGGCGCGATGCACCGCAGTCCGGCAAAGCCGCCGGCGAGGCTACAGCTTCGGGGGTTGGAAAGTTGACTGGTACAGCGTGATGGCATGCCGGATGCGCTCCTTGGCCGCCTCCGCGCCTTCCCAGCCAATAACCTCAACCCGCGCACCTTCAAGGTCCTTATAAACCGAGAAGAAGTGCGCAACTTCGTCCAGAAAGTGCTTCGCCACGTCCTTCAGGTCGTGAAAATCCCGGTAGAGCGGGTCTTTGTGCGGCACAGCCAGGATCTTGTCGTCCGGCGCGCCGCGGTCCAGCATCCGGAACAGCCCGATGGGCCGCGTCTCGATCACCGCACCGGGGAACGTCGGCTCGTTGATCATCACCAGGATGTCAAGCGGGTCGCCGTCGTCGTAGAACGTCCGCGGAATCAGACCATAGTCGCCCGGGTAGTACAGCGACGAGTACAGGACGCGGTCCAGCACGATGATGCCAGCCTGCTTGTGATACTCGTACTTGTTGCGGCTCCCACGCGGGATTTCAACAATCGTATACACCACGTCCGGCGGATCGGCGCCGGGCGGCAGTTCATGCCACAGATTCATATTACGTTACACACTCCGTCGTCTTGTCAGAATAAGAGAAGTCAGATCATCAGGCCCATAGACCGTGTTGAGCGGGCTACCCCCATCCGAGAAGGAGGGCTTGATGCCGAGCAGCATTTCCAGCCGGGCGATAGTCTCCATCTCGTACTCGAAGTCGCCGCACACATCACAGACCCACACGGGCACGTTGGGCATAATGACCAGATGTTTCCCCACCCAGTATGTGACGGTGGTGCGCCGGGTGTTGAGCGTCCCGATGTGACAGGTATCGCATTGATAGTCGTTGGCGGCCACGGTTCCCCCCTGTGCCGACAGGCTGCGGCTCATGCCCACTTACTCGGCTGACACATACTCATAATGCGGGATGACCCGCCAGTAGCGCGGCGGCCAGTATGAAACCCAGGCCTTGCCGACGAGGTACTGCTCCTCAAGCGGGCCCCAGCTTCGCGAGTCGCTCGAACTGTTCCGGTTATCGCCCAGTACAAAGTAGCTGCCTTCGGGCACGGTCCACGTGCCGGACCGCCCCCGATAGGGCACGGTCTGCTCGGCGGAAAGGTATGGCTCCTCGAGCATCACACCGTTGACAAAGACCTGCCCCTCCTGGTTGATTTCGATGGTTTCGCCCGGCAGCCCGATGATGCGCTTGACGTAGTCATCGCTCGGGTTGCCGGGGAAGTCGAAGACAACAATGTCGCCTCGCTCAGGGCTGCCCAGCTTGATCGCATCGCCGATCTCCATGTAGCTCAACCGGCTCACAATTAGGAACTGCCCGGTATGGAGGTTCGGCTCCATGCTCTCGCCTTCCACCACGTAGCGGGCCGTGGCGAAGTTCACGACAAGCCAGATGACAACCGCCAGCAGCACAGTCTCCAGGATTTCATACAGGATGCTCCCGATCCTGGTTTTGCCGCTTTCCTCAGCCGGGGCATTCATGCCGGATCGAAACCCCTCTCCCTCAACGGGGAGGAACCGGTCATCCGCTGTCTCTGGGTGCTGTCTGAACGGGTCTGAGTAATCCAACTCACTACCTGCCTGTAATCAACCAAGCCACCTGCATTATAGTCCAGCCGTCTGGCAGCGCCAATCCGGCCTTATCACTGACTGTAGCACCTTGCGTCCGGTTTTGCATCACCGACTCGCGGTGTGCCAACCGCAAGGTTTCCACAAGCCAAAGGGGATCAGCGCCCGCCGATCCCCTTGTCGTTGTGTGCCGTATTTATTGTATCGCACTCAGGCCAGCGCGGCGAGACGTTCCTCCAGCGCCCGGCGCGATGCGTTCAGGTCTTCCAGCTTGTCCTGCTCCCGCTGAACCACGTGCGGCGGGGCGTTCTGCCGGAAGCCGTCATTCTGCAGAAGCTGCTCGGAACGCCGGATCTGCGCCTCGATATCCTCAAGCTCGCGCCGCAGCCGCTCCCGCTCGGCTTCGAGGTCCACCATCCCGGCCAGCGGCAGGAAGGCAGTCACGCCATCCACCGTTACCGAAACAGCCTGCTCGGGCTGCGCGTCGAGCCGCGCCGCGATCTGCATCGTACTCGCCTCGACATTCGCCAGCCGCTTAAACATCTCGCGGTGCGCGTCGAGCATCGCGGCGTCCTCACCCGCCTCGATAGACACAGCGATCTTGCGGCTCGGCTGCACCTTATACTCGGCGCGGATGTTGCGGATGCCGCGGATCAGGTTCATCACCAGCTCCATCTGATCCTCGGCCTCGTCATCGTAGTACGCCTCGTCCGCCTCGGGCCATTTGGCGATGATGAGCGCCTCGCCCTCATGCGGGATGTGCTGCCAGATCTCCTCCGTCACGAATGGCACGTAGGGGTGCAGCAGCCGCAGGCACTGGTCGAGCACGTATGTCAGCACGTGAAGCGTGCGGCGGCGCGCCTGCTGGTCCTCCCCATAAAGCGCGATCTTCGCGATCTCGATGTACCAGTCCGCGTACTCGCCCCACAGAAAGTCGTAGATTTGCCGCCCTGCCTCGCCATACTGGTAGCTGTCGAACAGCCGGTTCACGTTGGCAATAAGGCGGTGCAGGCGGCTGAGAATCCAGCGGTCGGGCAGGCTCAGCCCCTCTGTCGGCGGCTGGCCGGTGGGCTCCTCACCGTTCAGGTTGGTCACCAGGAAGCGCGCCGCATTCCAGATCTTGTTGGCGAAGTTGCGGTTCGCCGCAATGCGGTCGATGGACAGGTTCATGTCGTTACCGGGCGAGGAGCCGGTCAGCAGCGTGAAGCGCAGCGCATCCGTGCCGTACTCATCCATGACCTCGATAGGGTCGATCACGTTGTTCTTGGTCTTGGACATCTTCTGCCCGTGCTCGTCCCTGACCAGCCCGTGCAGGTACACCGTGCGGAACGGAGCCTGCCCGGTGAAAGAGAGCCCCATCATCACCATGCGCGCCACCCAGAAAAACAGGATGTCATACCCGGTTTCCATCATCGTGGTCGGGTAGTAGCGCTCCAGGTCGGGCGTCTCATCGGGCCAGCCGAGCGTGCTGAAAGGCCACAGCCCGGAGCTGAACCAGGTATCGAGCACGTCCGGGTCCTGCTCAAGCTGCGTCGAGTTGCAGTGAGCGCAGTGCGTCGGGTCCTCCCTCGCCACGGTGATCTCGCCACACTCCTGGCAGTACCAGGCCGGGATGCGATGCCCCCACCAGAGCTGGCGGCTGATGCACCACGGCTGGATGTTCTCCAGCCAGTGGTACCACACCTTCACGAAGCGCTCCGGCACGATCTCGATGGTCCCGTTGCGCACGGCCTCGAGCGCAGCTTTCGCCGGCTCGCTCACGTCCGCGAACCACTGCGTGCTGATCATCGGCTCGATAAGCTCGCCACCGCGCTGGGCGATGGGGACCACATGCCGGTACGGCTCGGTCTTGATCGTCAGACCCGCCTGCTCCATGTCCGCCCAGAGCTTCTCGCGCGCCTCGAAGCGGTCCAGCCCGGCGTACGGCCCGGCTGCCTCGTTGAGCGTCGCATCCTTGTTCATGATATTGATCATCGGCAGGTTGTGCTTCTTGCCGATCTCGTAGTCGTTCGGGTCATGCGCGGGCGTGATCTTCAGCGCGCCCGTCCCGAATTCCCGGTCCACGTACTCGTCGGCAATCACCGGGATCTCGCGGTCCAGCATCGGCACGAGCACTGTCTTGCCGATGTACTGCTGGTAGCGCTCATCCTCCGGGTGGACAGCAACCGCCGTGTCGCCGAGGATGGTCTCCGGGCGCGTCGTTGCCACGGGGATGTAGCCGCTGCCATCGGCCAGCCGGTACTTGAAGTAGTAGAGCTTCCCCTCGACCTCGACGCGCTCCACCTCCAGGTCGCTGACTGCTGTCTGGAGATTCGGCGACCAGTTGATCATGTACGTGCCCCGGTAGATCTTGCCTTCCTCATACCAGCGCACGAAGGCCTCGCGTACCGCGCGGCTGAGCCCCTCATCCAGCGTGAAGCGCTCGCGGTCCCAGTCGCAGCTTGCGCCGAGCCGCCGGAGCTGCTGTGTGATGCGCCCGCCATACTGCTCTTTCCACTGCCACGTCCGCCGCAGGAACTCCTCGCGCCCGATCTCCTGCCGGCTTGTACCCTCGTCGCGCAGCATCTTCTCGACCTGAAGCTGCGTGGCGATCCCGGCGTGGTCGGTGCCGGGGATCCACAGCGCGGCCTTCCCCTTCATACGGGCATGGCGGATCATCAGGTCTTCCAGCGCAACGAACAGCGCATGACCCTGGTGCAGCGCCCCGGTCACGTTCGGCGGCGGGATGGCGATCACGTACGGCTCGGCATCCGGCCCGGCGATCTCCGGCTTGAACCAGCCGTTCTCCTCCCACCACTGGTACAACCGCTGTTCAGTGGCGGCAAAGTCGTATGCCTTCGGCATCTCTTTTGATTGGGTTGCCATCTTCCTCACTCGCTCTCTATCGACATCACAATGCAGGGTGAACACACGGTCTCACAAACAACGCCATCGACTGCCGGATCGACTTCTGACACGTGCATCACCCCCTTTCCGATGAATCAAAAAATCCTCTCGCCTCTAAGGACGAAAGGATCACTTTCGCGGTACCACCTTAGTTCCGGTCAACCCTGTGGCTGACCGGCCCTCAGCGCGCGATAACGGGCGCAACCCGAAACGCGCTTACTCAGCCTTCCGCGAGGAAAACCGTTCGGCGCGCTGGCTCCTGAGCGACCTTCGGCGGTGGCGGCAGCGGTGGGCTTCCAGCCTGCGGCCCATCCTTCTCTATCTGGCGCCAGCGCGGTAACCCGCGCCCGCCTACTCCTCTCAGTCATCGCCGTTTGACTATGGGAATATATGCGGAGAGTTTAGCACAGCCACGCGCGGGGTGTCAACCGGATCGACGGATCGCGGAAGGCACGGAATGGACGGAGAACACGGAAGGCTGTTTCGTCAGTTCTATAAGGGCATAGCATGCTACGCCCCTATAGATGATATAGAGGAGCCGCGAAGTTTATTTGCGGCGTGTTATCTGCAAATCGATCCGGTATGTGTAGGGGCGGGTCTGAGACCCGCCCCTATCCCTGACAACCCTTACGCCATTTCCTGTGCTGGCACAATGTTGTGATTGTGCCGGAACAGGTTGGTCGGGTCGTAGCGCGCCTTGATCGCGGCTAGCCGCTCCAGGGTGGCGCCGGGGTACGCCTCGCGCACCCGGTCCTCGCCCTCGTCGCCCACGAAGTTCACGTAGGCCCCGATGGTCCGCTGCCGCAGCTCCGCCGCGAACTCCGCAACCCAGGCCTCCTTCTCGGCCCGGTCCTCCTCGCCCGCGTAGAAGGCCGCGACGTTCACCATGATCGGCGCCTGCCGGTGCGCAAACGCTGTCGCCTCGACCGGCACGCGGGCCATCGCCCCGCCGAGCACGCGGATCTGCACCACGCGCATCGGCGCGTTTGAGTTCACGAGGCGGTCGAGGATGCGTTCGGCCTCCTCGCGCCCGATGTGATCCATGAACAGCGTCTGCCCCGCCGCAGTCGGGTGGTACTCACCTTCCCCTTCTTCTTCCTGGAACATATCCTTATAGCGTATCGGCTGCAGCATGTCGACGATCGGCTCGGCGAGCGCCCGGAACGGCGCAAAGACACGTTCGCCCTCCTCGACAGGCCCTGCGTACACCATCAGCGCGAAGATGACAAGCTTACCGCGCGCTACCTCCGGCACGAACGGCATCGGCGGCGCGACCATCACGTTTGCGATGGTCGAAAGCTCGTCCGGCGCGGCGTCTGCCGCGGCGACGAACCCGGCAATCGTGTCAGGCGTTGCCGGCAGGATGAGCATACCGCCGACGACATTGTCCACCTCGTGCAGCCGGAACTTGAAGCGTGTCACCACGCCGAAGTTCCCGCCGCCGCCCCGGATCGCCCAGAACAGGTCGGGATGGTTCTGCTCGTCCACCTGCAGGATCTGACCGTCCGCGGTGACGACCTCCGCAGCGAGCAGGTTGTCGATCGTGAGGCCGTACTTCCGCACGAGGTAGCCGATCCCGCCGCCCAGCGTGATACCGCCGATCCCGACCGAGCCGGTGTCCCCGAACCCGGTCGCAAGGCCGTACTCCGCCGCCGCAGCCGTGTACTCGCCTGCGGTCAGCCCGCCTTCGGCCCACGCGATGCGGTTCTCAGGGTCGATCTCCAGCCCGCGCATGAGCTTCAAGTCGATCACAATGCCCTTGTCGATCACGCTGTGGCCCACCAGACTGTGCCCTCCGCCGCGAACAGCCAGCGCCACGCCGGTGTCGCGTGCCAGCTTGACGACACGCGCCACCTCGGCTGCAGTCCTGGGCCGCACGATGGCCGCAGGCCGCCGATCGAAGCCACCGTAAAAGATGGCCCGCGCCTGGTCGTACTCGGGATGGTCAGGCGTGATCACCCGGCCATTGAACACTGTATGAAGCTCGTCGAGCGGGATGTGTGCCCCCTGCTGAGGGGCCTGAGATCCGTGCTGTAACATCAACGTCCTCCAACAGAATCATCAACCTACCGAGAGAAACCAAAAGTAAGCGTTCCTACCTTCCACTACACCGGACGTGCATAGAAAAAGGCGCGAGCGTACTCCACCGGTTGGGAGCAACCCGCGCCTCTTCTATCTAGGTTATAGGACTTGAACCCGCCGCTACGATCAAATAGAACAAATACACCATTCTTGACCGTTTTTCTCTTCTGTGCACCTGTGACTATATACGTGATAATCTACCGGCGGGTTCCGTAATTCGGGGTATCCACTATAATTACGCTTGCAGCCTGTTGTAACGTCCCGTCCGGGGAGCCTGATGCCAGACCACGCTCGCTGCTCCATCCTAGCCGTTGCTGTTCTGCTGCTCGCCGCTGCGCTCGGCGGCTGCCAGCCGCCCGCGCCCGCTCAGATCGCCGCCATCCCAACCACTGCACCAGCTCCGACCAGTACCGCTGATCCCTCACCCACCGTCGCGCCGACCGCTGCCGACCTGCCTGCTCCCTCCCCTACGCCGGGCGCGAGCGCAACGCTTCCGCCGACACACACGCCGTCGCCTGAGCCAACGGCCACCGACGGCCCGACCCCAACGCCCTCCCCCACGCCGACCACGCCGCCGCTGCTCGCCTACACCATCGAGGCGCTCGCCGCGCGCCAGTACGGTGAAAGCGACCTGCTTGTGCAGCAGGAGCTGCCCTCCAGCCTACCCTTTCACCAGTACGTCATGGAGTACCGCAGCGACGGGATGCAGGTCACGGGGCTGGCCTACGTGCCCTTCGGCGAGGGGCCGTTCCCGGTCGTGATCGTCCTGCACGGCTACGTCTCGCCCGCCGAGTACTTCCGGGGCTTCGATGCCGCACTCCTCGCCGAGACGTACGCCCTCAATGGCTATGCCGCCATCATGCCCGACTATCGCGGCTACATGGGCACGGCTGGCGGCCCCAACCCGATGCGCATCCCCTATGCGATTGACGTGCTCAACCTGATCGGCTCTCTGGGCACGCTGGACGTACTCGACGAAACGCGCGTTGGCGTGATCGGGCACTCGATGGGCGGCGGCGCGGCAACCTACGTGATGGTTCTCGCGCCGGAGGTGGACGCCGTCGTGCTGTACGGCTCGATGAGTGCCGACCAGGCCGCCAACTGGGCCTACATCGCCGAGACGTGGTCGCGCTACTGGATGGACCGCACCGCGCAGGTGTACGGCTCTCCGGAGACGCACCCGGAGCTTTACGCCGCCATCTCGCCAGTAAACTACCTCGACCGCGTGCGGATGCCCGTGCAGATCCATCACGGCGATGCCGACACGGTGGTACCGGTCGAGTGGTCACGCGAGCTGGCCGGGCAGCTTCAGCAGGCGGGCGCGGACGTGACCTACTACGAGTACCCCGGCGCCCCGCACACCTTCACCGGCGCGGAGCTTCAACTGCTGCGCGAGCGCACGCTGAGCTTCTTCAACCAGCACGTCAAGCGCAAAAACGACCCGCTGTTCTGAGCCTGGTAAGCGCTCCGACACGCCCTCCGCCGGTTGCGACTCCGGGCCTCCACTGCTAGAATCCTGAAACCGTCCACCCTGTCAATCTCACCCCAGGAGCATCAGCGCATGGCCTCTCAGGCCCTTTACTCCAAGTGGCGACCGATGACCTTTGAGGATGTCGTCGGGCAGGAGCACGTGACTTACACGCTCCGCAGCGCGCTGGCAAGCGGACGGCTGGGCCACGCCTACCTGTTTTCCGGCCCGCGCGGCACCGGCAAGACCACGATGGCCCGCCTGCTCGCGAAGGCCGCCAACTGCCAGTATCCCGACCCCGCCGCGCGCCCCTGCAACACCTGCGACCACTGTCTCGCCGTCAACGAGGGGCGCTACCTGGACTTGATCGAGATTGACGCGGCCTCCCACACCA
>ERZ773359.714-NODE-714-length-47684-cov-21.947994_pt1 | contig 47684 bp, 40 predicted proteins | sample MGYA00374955_ERZ773359 | MGnify/ENA primary metagenome ERZ773359 (study PRJEB29098, sample SAMN04486028) | biogas fermenter metagenome | study: EMG produced TPA metagenomics assembly of the Biogas fermentation microbial communities from Germany - Plant 4 DNA1...
GTTTCGGCTGTTGCCGACGCCTCGCCGTCGGTTTCAGGTGTCGCCGATGCCTCGCCGTCCGTTTCCTTGGTGGCCGACGCCTCTTCGTCTATCTCGGCAGGCTCAGAAACGCCTGCAAGTTCATCAAGCGCGGCTTTAACGCCTACATATACGGCTCTCGACGAAACTGTTGCGCCGGCAAGCGCGTCAATATCTCCACCGAACGTTATGTCGGATGTTTTGCCTTTAAACTGATTTAAAAACGACTCGCCAGCAATGAGTGTACCTACTCCCGGCGTTTCACGCATGTTAAGAACAAGCACGCCGGTCACTTTGTGGCCTGGCGAAACTCCAACGGCAATAGATACCTCGCCGCCAAATCCCTTCGGCGAGGCAAACACACAGTATCCGACAGTCTCCCCGCCTTTTTTAACCGACGTTATGCCGGTAACCGGCGCGGAGAACTCTTTTTCAATCTCCTCGGTTAAGTCAAAATCCTTAAAAAGAGAAGAAATTGCCGCTTCCGCCTCACGACGCCTGTTTTCGGCTATCCTGTCGACAGTTATTGAATTAACAAAGGCAAGAAGCAGCGCAATGCACGCGCAAATCAGCGTAAGAGTGCCTGCGACGCGCAGATAATAGCCGGCGCCCGAGCTTGATTTTGATGTGTTTTCTTTTTCCTCCGGTTTGACCGGCTGCTCGCCGGCTTCCTCTGCTATTTCGGCTGCGGTTTCCTCGGAGGCTTTGAAAAGCGTCTCCTCACCGGGAGTAAGACTTTCGGCAAACTCTGCGGTGGTCTCGGGGTCGTAACACCCATGAGACACCCTCTCCGGCTGTGCGCCCTCGTCAGGCTCCGAAGAGGCGCCCTTCTCCGAGCCGGCATCTCCTTCCGCTTCGAGTGCGGCGCCTTCGGCACTTCCGCTTATACTCGACTGAAATGAAGCCCCTTCCGCATTTTCGGTAACAGTCGAGCCGGGCTCTGTGCTTTCAGAGCCTGTATTTTTGTCCGGCTCGGGAGAAGTTGGTTGTGCGTCTTCATTTGCGCTTTGGGAGACGGAGCTTTCGCCGGTTTCATTTATGTTCTTTTTAGCCTCGTTTTCGGCTTCTGGCTGATTTATGTGTTTGTTATCTTTCATTTTACCGCTTCGCCCCCCTCCCTCAGCTTTTTATTTTTGTCTTGTGACGCGGGTTTTGTCCAGCCAAAGTGCTTAGGCCTTGTAAACTTGTCAATATACCAAACCAAAAAGTTCATTATAAGAATCGCAAACGACACACCTTCGGGATAACCGCCGAAGTAACGAATGAAAACCGTTATCGCGCCGCATCCGATACCATATATAATGCGTCCCCGCGGCGTAACCGGTGAAGTAGTGTAGTCGGTTGCCATGTATATCGCACCGAGCATCAGCCCGCCCGACAGAATCTGGCGCAGTGCATATTGCAGCGCAACCTGGTCGGAAACGAGCGGCAGTTTGGGAAACAGCATGGTGAGTATAAACACCGTGCCTATATATGCCACCGGTATCCGCCACGATATAACGCGGCGCACCAGCAAATATATGCCTCCAGCGACAAGCAGCAGAGCCGAAAGCTCGCCTATCGAGCCGCCGTGGTCGCCGATGAGCAGTGTAAGTACGCTCTCATCGGGCAAAAGACCGCTTTTAAATGCTTTGAGCGGAGTAGCCGAGGCGACACCGTCAACCGGCGTCGCGGACCCGACCGCGTCGGGCGAAGCGGATGTAATGGCATCAAGAGTGATTTTGAAAGGCGAGGGCTTTTCCTCCGGCATTGCATAATTCGCCATATATGACGGAAAAGATATGAACAGGAATATTCGAGCCGCAAGCGCAGGGTTGACTATGTTCTTACCTATCCCGCCGTAAAGCTGCTTTGCCACTATAATGGCGAACGCCGCGCCTACCACCGGGATCCACAGCGGTGCCGTCACCGGCAAATTCATCGCCAAAAGCACTCCTGTAACGGCGGCGGAAAGGTCGCCTATTGTCACAGGGCGTTTTAAGACTTTCTGCGTCAGCGCTTCGAACAGCACGCATGCGACAACCGATATAATTCCGAGCGTCAGCGCACGCCAGCTGAGCTTGTATATTCCCCATATATAAGCGGGCGTGAGCGCTATCAGCACGTCGGCCATCAGCACGCGTGCGGTATCGGGATGTTTGATGTGCGGGGCGGACGAAACGGTCAAAAGCGAAATCTCGTCGCGTGAAAGCGGCTGCGCTGCATTAGCCTCCGCACGTTTTTTTCTAAACAAAGAAATATCCCTCCGGGGCTGTTATTTTCCCGCCTAATCCGGGCGTCTTATCTGGCATTTTTGACGCCTGACCTTCTTTTGGCGGCAATCACTTTGCTTTTTGCGTTTTTAACATATTGGGTAACAGGGAAGTATCCGGGACATATATAGCTGCAGGCGCCGCATTCAACACAGGCCTCGGCACCGAAACGCTCGGCCTCGTCCAGCCGTCCCGCTAACTCAAATTCGGCAATGTAGTTGGGCAAAAGATAAACGGGACAGACCTCGCCGCACTTTCCGCAGTGGATGCAAACCGGCGGCTGTTCATACTTGCCGACAGCCTCAAAATCCCGCGAAAGCGCTAAAATCGCGGTTGTGCCTTTTGTCACCGGCGTTTCGGGGTCCCACTGGGCAACACCCATCATCGGGCCGCCGAAAATCAGCTTGTGCGGTTGTTTTACAAGACCGCCACATGCTTCAATGACATCCATCGCCGACGCGCCGAGCGGCACAAGCACGTTGCCCGGCTCTCGCACGCAGTCGCCGTCCACTGTGATCACTCGCTCGATAAGCGGCATGCCTTTCGCAAAAGCGCGGAAAATGGCCGCAGCGGTAGCGGCGTTAAAAATAACACAACCTATATCGGCAGGCAACTTGCCGAGGGGAAGCTCGCGCCCTGTCAGCGCATACATGAGCTGACGCTCGTCGCCCTGCGGATATTTGGTTTTGCAGACCTGCACTTTTATAAGTTCGCTACCCGCAAGAAGCTCCTCGAGTTTTGCCACCGCATCGAGCTTGTTGTCCTCGATTGCTATATATGCGCGGCGCAACGAAAGCGCCTTGAGCAGTATCTTGGTGCCGTTTATAACAGAGGCGGGCGATTCGAGCATTGTTCTATGGTCAGCCGTAATAAAGGGCTCGCATTCCGCACCGTTAATTATCAGACTTGTAACCTTGCCTATCGCAGACTGTATTTTCGCATAAGTAGGGAATGTTGCGCCGCCCATGCCGACTATTCCGGCGTTTTTCACTATTTCGATGATCTCTTCCGGCGACGTTTCCCCAAGCCGCTTTTCAAAGGGTTTTATGGATTTACAGTCCCTGTCTTCAAAATCGTTTTCGATTTCGACGCAGGTTACCATACTCCCCGTTGCTCCGATGCGGTCATACACTCGGGTAACTTTTCCCGACACGCTCGCATGCACAGGACAGCCCAGCCCGGCACCCGCTTCGCCGATAAGCTGACCGCGATCCACGATGTCGCCGGCACCGACGACCGGGACACTCGGCACACCGATGTGTTGGCACATTGGTATACACACTCTCTGCGGGGCAGGGTTCATGCGCCGTATCTGTGCGCGCCTGGTGTTTTTATAATCCTCGACATGCACACCGCCAATAAAGGTATGTGCCATTGATTTGTTTCTCACTCCTGATTTATAAAGCTTTTTATAGCTTTAATATATTAATTTTGATATACCGACTTATCCAAGTTATTATGGCAGTCGATGTTCATTATAAGATTATATATCATCTTTTTATCTATTGCAAGCTGCAATCAAGAATGTTGACGAAAATTTAAAAAATATTTTATTGTCGAAGGCCTTGACATTTTAGCATAAGTGTGCTATAATAAACAGGCCTTTGACACGAGGCATGTGGCGGAATAGCTCAGTGGTTAGAGCAATCGGTTCATACCCGATAGGTCGTGGGTTCAAATCCAACTTCCGCTACCATAACCGTCCGTAAGTGCATGCGGCTTTGCGCCGTATGCTTCGGACGCAATACACATTCGGCCCGTTGGTCAAGTGGTTAAGACACCGCCCTTTCACGGCGGTAACAGGGGTTCGACTCCCCTACGGGTCACCACACCACATAACCCCCAAAAAAGAAGAACGCTGCGGATTGCATGCGTTCTTCTTTTTTGTTTTGTCTTGCCTATTTTACCAAACTCGGTCGCTGTTCTGTGCCGATTGCCTTCGGAATTGATTTTCCATTTGTAAGCGCCGCGATTCTGTCGGCAATTTCGTCATATCTTTCGCTTTCGATTGCCGCTTTAATCGTTACGTCGACTTCAAATTCGGTTGATTCTACAGTTGCGCCCATTTTAGGCAGCTCGTACGCCAGCTTTTGATAGTCCGAATAGCTTGCCTCAAGCGAAAACAGCGTAAAAGGCACCCATTCGGCAATACCCGCCGCGTCCACCGCCGCTTTTGCCGCCGCAGAGTAAGCGCGTGTCAGCCCGCCCGCACCGAGAAGTATCCCTCCGAAATAGCGTGTAACCACGACCACGCAATCATCCAGCCCCGATTTACGCAGCACTTCAAGCGTCGGAAGGCCTGCCGTGCCCTGCGGCTCACCGTCGTCCGAACAGCGGGCAATCGCGCCACCGCGAAGCACATAAGCCCAAACATTATGAGTCGCGTCGGAATGCTTTTCTTTAATGGTCTCTATGAACGCGCGCGCTTCTTCCTCGCTTGATACCGGCGAGATATAGCCTATAAAGCGCGATTTGCGTTCGATAATTTCCGCTTCAGCTTTTTTGGCGGGTGACAGCTTATACTCTGACATGCTCAAACATCCAATTTCAGTTTATCGGGATTATAAAGAGGCTGAGTCCAAAGCATTGCACCGGCGCTGCCCACCGCTTCGATGCGGACATACTCCTCGTCGCCACAGGTTTTGTATGTCGCGCTCTCGCCCACTACTTCGGCAAGCACTCGACCGTTTTTGCCGATGAAGCGGAAACGCAGAATATCGCGGTAGTTTCTGTCGTGGCGCGCCGAAACGCGTATGAATTTACCGTCATAGTCAAGACCGGTGAGCACAAGTCCCGTCGAGACATAAAACTGACCTGCTTTGGAAGCCGCTATGACACTTCCTTCGGTAAGCTCGCAGAAATAGTTGTTCCATGCGCGCGAAAGATGATACCAGCGGTGGAAGTCGTCACATCCGAACGCCCAAACCAACCTTCCGGTCGAAAGCACGGCATCATATACTTCGGCAGCATAACCGCTTGACGCGGGCCCGAACGACGTTCCGACTACCTCACAGCCGCCGTTGAGTATCTCCATGCCAATATAGCGACGGGTGTTATATATGTACTCGCGTGGGAGAATCTCTGTGCCGTTGAACCAGTTGGGATGGCACAAAATCGCAAACCCGCCGTCCGCAACGGCGCTGTCGACCGCGGCTTGATGAGAGGACATTTCGACTTTATCGGTGCCGACGCATACAAGGTGCACCGTCGCGGTCGTGTACTCATATGCGCGGACAAGACACATGCCGCAATCGGAGTACGGTGCCGGATCGGTGTAAAGGTTGTGGTTTGAAATTGACAGAATCGAATAGCCCGATGCCTTGTAGAGCTGTAGCACCTCGGGAATTTCATAAGCTCCGCAGGTGTTCGGCCCGGTTCCGGCATGTGTGTGGAAGTTGGCGCGGCGCACCACACCGAAATCTACTTCAGAATAGGGGTTTATAAGCATACCCTTTCACTCCCTGTATATAATTTTTCCGCAATACTCGCGTATTACTTTCGCACAGCAGTCACTGTCTCCGGTAAGCGCAATCGGAGCCGTCAGCATAGCCGCATTTTCAAGGAGAAACTCTGCATCGCTTTCGCTTTCAACTCGCACTACCGCAAACTCGTCCTCGCAGTCGAAAATCTCGTCGTCCGCCGCAAGCGGCTCGGGCAGTCTGTCCGGGTCAATTTCCGCTATCTGCTTGGCATTGCAGATAAGTTTTGAGCTGTCTTTTTGGGGTAGCTCGGCGGATAGCGCAAAGCTGTCGACCGCCTCCCGAATTTGTTTTATATAGCCGGCATCCGTGCCGCAGCATCCGCCGATCACATATATGCCGGCTTCAAGGAATTGCGGTACATACTCGCCAAAACTTTCCGCGTCAAGGTCAAAAACTCTGCCCTGCGGCGTGTCGTGCGGCATGCCGGCGTTGGGCTTTGCAATCAGCGCAACTCCCAGCCCGGCAGCATAGGGCGCGAGCGGGCGCAAAGTCTCAAGCAAATCGCCGGGACCGACCGAGCAGTTGGCACCAAATGCGCTTATGCCCAGCTCGGCCAACGTCAGCAGGGCGCACAGCATGTCGTCGCCCGACATAGTGCGTCCGTTTTTGTCCACCGTAAGCGTGACAAACACCGGCTTATCGGACACGCTTTTTATGCCGACCACAGCGGCACGCGCCTCGGCAAGGCTGATATTTGTCTCGGATATGAAAAAATCGACGTAGGGCTCTATTGCCGCGGCCTGCTCTGCATATATCGCGACAATCTCGTCAAACGCTGCATCTCCATACGGGCGCAGAAATTGACCGGTCGGCGACAGGTCGCCGCCCACAAACCCGCCACCCAGTCCGCGTGAGAGTTTGGCAAGCTCGACATTGCGCTCGACACAGTCGTAAAGACCGTTGCGCTCAAGCGAAGGTCTGTTTCCTCCGAATGTGGGGGCAAGCACAGCGTCGGAGCCCGCTGCATAGTATCCGCGCTGGATAGCCTCAAGTTTCTCGGGATGCTCGAGTATCCATTTTTCCGGGCAGGCACCATTCGGCATACCTGCCGCCATCAGCGCAGTCCCCGTTGCGCCGTCCAGCACAAACGGCAAGGGAAATTCCTTTGGGAAACGGTAAAATATATTATGAAGCTTCATGGCAAATCCCTTTTCAGGGGGAGACTCCGCCGCTCCCCCTGATAAAATCGTTATTTCTTATACTCGGCTATAAAGTCCACTACCGCCTGACGGTCGGCGTAGGGGTTGTTTTCATCGGTTACAAAGAACATATAGGTGTTTGTGTCACAGCGCTCACCGTCGGTAACATTGCACTCGACATAGAACACGCGTCCGACACCCTCTATCTTCCATTCGAATTTACCGTCAAAAGTGGCTACTTTATTTTTATTGCAATCAAGTATATTAATCGTGACCCTGCAGTCGTCGCCTCCACGCGCATCTTCTCTGGTGTCGTCATGCACAAACGGCATTCCCTCAAATACTTCGCCTTCCTTCCATACCAGCTTATCGTAACGCATAGATATATGGAAGCCTTTCAGCGCATCGCGGAAGAACCAGTATGCAAATTTGGGCTGCATATAGTAGTCCACAAGGCATGTGCACGAAACATTCGGCCACGGCTCGTTAAACTGCCATATTATCGAGCCGCAGTTGCGCCACGCTCTGCGCCGGTTGGCCTCCACCGCATAGCGAATGCCCTCTGCCTGCATGTACTGCGAAAGCATCACAAACAGCTCAAATTCGTCCTCTTCAAGCTCGCCGAAAATGGGCTTTTCGCGGTACTCGTAAGTATCCCACCACTCACCGTGATGGCGCCACACATAGTTTTCGGCGACAGTCGTAACCTTACGGTTTGCAGGCGAAAGTATTGTGCGCAATGACTCTATGTTCGACATGCCGTCGCAGCCGAACTCGCTGTGAAGCTGGCTTGGTGAGGTGTTGTAGAGCTTGTAGTGCCCTTCCACGCCCGCATATTTCCACGGACCGTGAACGTCGTGGTTGTCCTCGGGACGCGACGGGTCAATGCTTCCGAGCGGGCCGGATGCCGAGGTGGGCAGCATCAGCCGGTCGGGATCAAGCCTGTCTACAATTTCTTTAAGCATCGCAATGTTTTTGTTCTCGAATGTCGCAGGTATCCACTCGTCGCTGGGGTCAAACAGCTCGTTTCCGCCGCTCCAGTAGGTAAGCGATACATGGTTGCGCTTTTCGCGCACCGCGGTTTCAGCCGTCGCGGCACAAAGACGGAGAAACTCGGGGCGCTCCGACGGGGTGTTGTCGATACCCGACGACGACTGGATAAACTCCTGCCAAACCATTATTCCGTATTTGTCGCAGAGGTCGTAAAAGTCCTCGTTCTCTATTATGCCGCCGCCCCAAACGCGGATGAGGTTAACGCCCGCATCTCTTGCAAGACGCAGCATTTTGTCATACCGCTCACGTGTTACGGTTCCGTACATGTGGTCGAGCGGTGTTATATTCACGCCCTTCAGATATATGCGTTTGCCGTTGACGCGCACTATATAGGGCAGCGACTGCTCGTTTGCACCGTCACAGCGCTCATAAGAAAGCGTGCGCAGCCCTACCTTGAACTCGCGCGCATCCGAAAGCTCGCCGGACTTGTCGTAAAGCTCGACCGAAAGGTCATACAGCGGCTGGCTGCCGTAGCCGTTTGGATACCACAGCCTGGGGTTTTCGACCGGAATCTCAATCGGCACGTCCGCCTCGCCTTCGACCGTGGCGATTTGCTTGCCCTCAAGCTTTAGCTCGGCGCGCAACCGGCCGCCCTCGCCGCCTATCTCGGCGGAATAAGTAACCTTGCCGTCTATCCAGCGAATGTGGGACGACTCTATTGTCGCACCTCCGACCGCCTCGAAATAGACTTTGTCATACAGACCGAGGTGTATCATGCGGGTGCCGAAATCCCACTTGTAGGTAAAACGCGCCTTCTGCGTGAAGGTCTCGCGGGTGTACCCAATCTGGCCCATCTCGTCGGGCGCACTCTCGAGCACCACCTGAACAGTGTTTTCGCCGCCGAACACCACATAATCGGTGACATCGAGCTTGACATGCGTATACATGCCCTCGTGCACCACTTTGGGCATATTGTTGAAGAATATATGCGCTTTATAGTCTATACCACGGAAAATTAGCCTGATGCGCTTTCCTTTAAGCTCCTCCGGGATAACACATGTCGTGCGGTACATCCACCAGCGCTGGGGAACCCATTCGCATTTAAGCGAGTTCATCTCATAGTACGGATCCTCTATCAAACCTGCACGCAGCAAGTCCATGTGTATAGATCCGGGCACCTTCGCCGGGATGCTGGGCGTCACGCCTCCGTGAATTGCGCCCGTTTCGACCGAACGATTCCATATAGCCGTATACGGCCAAAATCCAGCAAGCTGCCAGTCGGTGAGATATTTGAAAATCACGTTCTATATCCTCCCGAATAATATGCAACTATGATATAACACCCGGCGGGTAAAGTCAAGCAAATGCATTAAAAAAGTCTGCATGCATTTTGTGCAATATACAGTATTTTTGCATAAAAATAAGTTTTTTCTAAAATAATATTGATTTTTTTGCATGTATGTAGTATAATCATGCTATAAAAATTCCGGAGGACGTTACATATGAAAAAACTGTCGAGACTTTTTGCCGCTGTGCTTTCGACAATTATGATTGCGGCAGCAGTAGTAGGTTGTTCTTCGAATGTACCCGCCAACACAGTATTTTCGATCGACGATTTGCCGGGCAAAGTAATCGGTGTTCAGCTCGGAACCACGGGCGACATTTACGCCTCGGATTACGAGGAACCGGAGGACCCGAGTGTTCCCAAATCCAAAGTCGAGCGCTATAAGAAAGGCTCCGAAGCGGTTATGGCACTCAAGCAGGGAAAAGTTGACTGCGTCATCATCGACAGCGAGCCTGCAAAAGCTTTTGTTGCGAAAAACAGCGATCTGAGGATACTCGAAGAGCCGTTTGCCGAAGAGGAGTATGCAATCTGCATCTCCAAGGATAAAGCCGAGCTTAAGGATAAAATCAACGCGGCTCTCGCCGAACTTAAAGCCGATGGCACCATCGACAACATCATCAAAAACTACATAGGCGACGACACCAAAGGCAAATATCCTTATGAATCGCCCGCAGATGTAGACCGCTCTAACGGCACACTGGTCATGGCAACCAACGCCGCATTCGAGCCGTATGAATATTATGAAGAAGGCAAGATAGTCGGTATCGACGTCGACCTTGCACAGGCAATCGCCGACAAGCTCGGCATGGAGCTTGTCATAAACGACATGGACTTTGACGCCATCATCGCCGCGGTACAGAGCGGTAAAGCCGACATCGGCGTCGCGGGCATGACCATCACCGAATCCCGTCTCAAGAGCGTCGATTTCACCGAGCCTTATACCACGGCTAAACAGGTTATCATAGTTCGCGCAAAATAAGAACAAAATAAACCAAGAAGGTTTTTAACAAAATGGCGGCGGGGATACTTTTTTCGGCAAGCCCCGCCGCTACGGTTTGAACGGAAGCAATAGATGGAAAACACTATAAACGGAATATCGCAAATTCTGTCAAATTGGTGGACAGAATTTCGTGCGGATTTTACCAACAACTTTATAGACGAGAACCGCTGGCAATTTCTTTGGAAAGGCCTTCTGTGTACGCTCCAGATTACTTTTTTTGCGGCGATAATCGGAATTGTTATCGGTTTTATGGTCGCGCTAATACGCACCACGCACATGCATACCGGTAAACTGCGGGGGCTTGAAGCGGTCTGCCGACTATATACCACAGTTATACGCGGCACGCCCGTTGTTACCCAGCTCATGATTATTTATTATGTAATCTTCGCGTCGGTCAACATAGATAAAACGCTTGCCGCTATTATAGCGTTTGGGATCAACTCGGGCGCGTATGTCGCGGAAATTGTGCGCTCGGGCATAATGTCCATTGACCGCGGGCAAATCGAAGCGGGGCGAAGCTTGGGCTTTGGATATGTCAAAACAATGTGGTATATTGTTATGCCTCAGGCGCTAAAAAACATCCTGCCTGCCTTGGCCAACGAGTTTATCGCCCTGCTCAAGGAAACCTCGGTTTCCGGCTATATCGCGACGCAGGACCTTGCAAAAGCGGGCGATATTATTCAAAGCCGTACATACTCGGCATATATGCCGCTTATCGCGGTCGCCCTTATCTATCTTGTGCTTGTTGTGGGTCTGACCGCCGGAGTAAACCGTCTGGAAAGGAGGCTCGGCCGCAGTGATAACCGTTAAAAATCTTTGCAAAACATTCGGAACGCTCGAGGTCTTGCGCGACATAAACGAGACCATCGAGCGCGGAGAAAAGGTTGTTATTGTCGGTCCCTCGGGCAGCGGGAAAAGCACTTTTCTGCGCTGTTTGAACCTGCTTGAGCCTCCTACGTCCGGCGAGATTTGGTTTGAAGGCACTCAAATTAACTCACCCGACTGTGACATAAACCTTGTGCGTCGCAAAATGGGCATGGTGTTCCAGCATTTTCACCTGTTCCCTCACCTGACCATACTCGAAAATATTACGCTCGCGCCCATAAAGCTTAAAATTATGGACAAAAGCTCCGCCATCGAAAAGGCGCGCAAGCTGCTTGCACGCGTCGGGCTTACAGATAAAGAAAACGCCTATCCCGCGCAACTTTCGGGCGGTCAAAAGCAGCGCATAGCAATTGTCCGCTCGCTTGCGATGAACCCCACTGTCATGCTTTTCGACGAGCCAACATCGGCGCTCGACCCCGAAATGGTCGGCGAAGTGCTCGACGTTATTCGCGAGCTTGCCGATGAAGGCATGACAATGGTAGTTGTCACTCATGAAATGGGCTTTGCACGCGAGGTCGCCACGCGAGTTTTGTTTATGGACGAAGGCCGCATCGTCGAGCAAAACACGCCGCGCGAATTTTTCGGCTCGCCGAAAAACCCGCGTACCATTGAGTTTTTGTCGAAAGTCATAGCATAAAAAGAGCTAAATAGACACAAAAAAGCCTCGGAAAAGCTCGCTTGCTTATCCGAGGCTTTTATTTGCCGCCGATTTACTCGCTGCGACTTTTTAGCCGGGGCTTGTTAGCCCTCTAATCGTCGCCCGAATCTCTTCTGTTCTTTTTTCCGTTATTATTTCTACCGTTGTTGTTTTTGCCCTCGTTATTATTTCCGTTGTTTTTACTTTCGCTTTCGGCTTCACCGGGTTCATCGGTAAAAATGCTGGAGGTTTGCGGGCTGCCGCTGCTTACCACAAAGTTAATCTTAGCGCCGCGCGGCACCTGCTCGCCCTCGGGATCAAGGCTTTGTGATATTATCACGCCTTTCGGCATTGTCTCCGATTGCTCATAGGTCACGGTACCGAGCGAAAGCAATGGATCGCTTGGGTTCTCGCCGACCATCATCTGATACGCCGCCGCCGCTGTCATGCCCACAAAGTTCGGAACCGAGACCTTGCCTCTGTCTTCCTGGCCGCGGCTGATATAATAGACCACTGTTTCACCGATTTTCATCTCAGTTCTTGGTTTGGGCTCGGTGCGTATCACAAGTCCGCGCTCGACCCCCACGCTGAACTCATATCTTGCCTCCGGTATAAGTCCGAGCGCGCGTATCTCCATCTCAACCTCGCGGTTGTCGCGACCGGTATAATCCGGCAATATGACCGTCTCGATGCCGGCGCTGACCGTCAATGTTATTGTACAGAACTGCTCACCGGCCTTGACTTTGCGCTTTTCGCCGCCCGCGGGGTCCTGCGATATTATCGTACCCCTCGGGTATGTGTCGCTATATTGGTGCTCTATTTCGACAATAAAAATCTGCTCGTCCAAGTTTTTGACAGCATCGCTGTCAATTGTTTCGCCTGTAAGGTCGGGCACCGAAATGATGTCCGGGCTTGCGGCCCTCTCGCTTTGCAGAAACGCGTCGAGCAAATATACGCCGCTTATGCCGAGCACCACCAGAAACGCAGCGGTAACACCGGCAATAATCGGCATCATTGAGCGGCTCTCGCTGCGTTTGCGAGGCTTCTTTTCCGGCTTTTTAGCATTTGCCTTTGCGCCCGGCTTGTCCCCGCTCACTTTTGAAAATGTGCCTGTGGCAGGCTCGATAGACGTCGGGGGCGCGTCGCGCTTTGTTTTAAATATAAACTGCGGGTTGGACTTAAGCTGTTCGATATGCCGCAGCATTTGTCCGGCGCTCTGGAATCGATATTCCGGATTTTTCTCCATAGCGCCGAGGATTATCTGCTCAAGCCCTATCGGTATTGAGGGGTTGAGCTCTCTCGGACGCCGCGGTTTGTCGTTTACCTGCATGAGCGCCACCGAAACCGGGTTTTCGGCATTAAAAGGCAGCGTGCCCGTGGACATTTCATACAGCATAACGCCCAGAGAATACAGGTCGCTGCGCCGGTCAATAGGCTTGCCGCTTGCCTGCTCCGGGCTGATATAATATACGGTTCCAATCGCTTTATCGGTCATTGTGACCGTCTCGGCGTTGGGCAGTTTCGCTATGCCGAAATCCGTGACCTTTATGCGCCCGTTTTTGAGCAGCATAATGTTCTGCGGCTTGATGTCGCGGTGGATTATTCCCTTAGAATGAGCGTGCTCAAGCGCGCGCAAAATCTGCTCCGCATAGCTGATAGTTTCCTTGAAGCTGAGCGCGCCCTTTTTCTCCATGTATTTTTTAAGCGTGATGCCCGCCACATACTCCATGACGATGTATTTCAGATCGTCACGCACCGAAACGTCGTAAATATTTACAATGTTCGGATGAGAGAGCATCGAGACCGCCTTTGACTCGTTAATAAAGCGTTTTACGGTTTGCACCTCTCCAGCGATCTCGTCTTTTATCATCTTCACCGCGACGACGCGTTTTCGCGCAAGGTCATGCGCCTCAAACACGACCGCCATTCCGCCGATGCCGATAACTCTGTTCAGTTTATATCTTTTGTCTAAAACTTGACCAACATATTTTTCAAAATTATCCATGCGTTAAAATCCTAACAGCAGTACGGTGATATTGTCGCCGCCGCCGCCCTCATTTGCGCCTCCCACCATGCGCTCTGCTTTATCGCGAAGCATTTCTTCGGGATTTTTTGTGTCATAGCCGGAATCGGAAAACAAAATCTCCGCAATTTTCTCGTGGGACAAAAAATTAGTAAGTCCGTCGGAACATAGCAATAGATACCCGCTACCGTACTCGGACAAATCGGCTATATATATATCGCCTTCAACTTCAGGCTCGTTACCCACCGATCGCGTGATTATGTTCCGGATGGGGTTTCTTGCCGCTTCTTCCGGGGTGAGTTTTCCAATATCGACAAGATACTGGACATACGAGTGGTCGCGCGTTATTTGCGTCAGTTTGCCGCCGGCGCCTATATAAAGGCGCGAGTCACCAATATTTACGGCATACAGCATTTTTCCGATAACAAGAGCTGCGACAAGCGTAGTCCCCATCCCGCGCAGCTCGGCCGAACTGTTGGCACGCGCATAAACCGCTGAGTTTGCCGCAGAAGCCGCTTCATTCAGCATCGCGCCGTAATCGGCGCCCTTGGGATCAAGATCTATTTCGAGTGGATTTCCGGCGGGTGCAATTTTTGCAAGCGATTCAGTCAGCGTTTTGTGAAAAACGTCTGCTGCGAGCTTGCTGGCAATATTTCCTCCATTTGCTCCGCCCATGCCGTCGCACACGACGCACAGCGCGGTGTTTCGATAAAGCGCCGCGGCGATAAAGCTGTCCTGATTTGAACCTCGCCGCAGTCCGATGTCGGTTTTGCCAAAAAAGAACATTACAATCACCCGTCCGTAATTAGCGTAGCCAAAAAGAATTTATGACGCAAAAGTCTGTCTTATACCGAAGTCACGATTATAGGAAATCCTGACGGCCTATATCCGGCTTTATGCGGCACCGACTTTTTTGCGGCAGATGCCAATCCCAGCCGGCAATAATGCCAACGGCCGGATCAGGCTTTTGCCGCTGCGCGAAGCTGACCGCATGAAGCATTTATATCCGACCCGAGTTTGCGCCGGATTGTAACATTTACGCCCTTGCGTTCAAGTACCGACTTGAACCTTATCACTCCGTCACGGGTCGGTGGCCTGTACTCACGCTCCTCAACCGGATTCCAGGGTATAAGATTTACGTGCGCGGGTACTCCATGCATGTATTTGTCCAGCGCAGCCGCCAATGCCGCCGCGTCGGACACACTGTCATTTACGTCGGCAATAAGGATATATTCAAACGAAACTCTCCGCCCCGTTATGTCGAAATATTCACGACATGCCGAAAGCAGCTCCTCAACAGACCACTTGTTATTTATTGGCATGATCTGGCTGCGCACCGAGTTTACCGCCGAATGAAGTGACACCGAAAGCGTAACGGGCAGCTCCTCGCGCGCAAGCTTTTTGATACCGTCGACCATTCCGCAGGTAGAGACCGAGATGTGGCGTGTACCGATGTTCAGCCCCTCCGGTGCGCTGACCAGACGGATAAACTTGACAACATTGTCATAGTTGTCAAACGGCTCTCCGATACCCATTATGACCACGCCGCCGATTCGCGCGCCGATTTCGCGCTGCGCGACAATAACCTGCCCCAAAATCTCGCCGGCGGTTAAATTTCGCGCAAGACCGTTTAATGTCGATGCACAGAACCGGCATCCCATTCGACAACCCGCCTGACTTGATATACAGACGGATTTTCCATGCTCGTAATTCATAACGACGCTTTCCACAAGCTGGCCGTCCGAAAGCGCCAAAAGCAGTTTAACCGTGCCGTCGCGCTGCGATGTCAGCTTCTCCACCACAATCGGCAGTCCGGTTTCGCATTCGCTTGCAAGCCGGTCGCGCAGCGGAAGCGGCAAATCGGTCATGTCTTTTATCTCGGCACCACGGCATAGCCAACGCATAATCTGTCCCGTGCGGTAGCGCGGCTGATCGAGCCGGGCTAAATACTCGCCGAGCTCCGCAAAACTCATATCAAGCAGTTTTCTCACGCCGGGGCACCTCTCCGTGATAAAATTGTATCCGCACTGACGGATAGCCACTGTAATTATAGCATACAGCCCTGTAAATTGCAATAATAACCCAAAATATATTATCAAACATTATTCTGCACCAGACAATATATTTTCGCAAAATGTTCCCTTTTTTCCAATAATTCTATGAAATTTAACGTATGATTTAAATGCCGTTAATATTATTGTCCGCCACAGCGTGGTATAATAATCATGTTATTATTATCGGTGCGACTATACTGTCGGTTAGATACCGATCAAAAAATCCGGAGGAAATCGATGATGCTGGACATGATTCCAAGAAAGAGAAACGAAAACAGAGTGCTTGAGATACTGCTCAAGGTATTCCTTGTGATCGGCATCGTTGCCGGCTTGTGTGTCATCGCGAAAATCATCTATGACAAATTCGTCCGCAACAATATGTGCTATTGCGAAGCCGACGACTTCGATTTCGATGACGATCTGTGCTGCTGCTGCGACGACGACTCGTGCGACGAGGACGTTTGCGAAGGCGACATAGTCGGCGAAGCCGACACCGGCTCCGAAGACGAAAACGACGAGATCTAAATTGACCTTTGTCTGGTGACAAACAAATACAGTCAGAATTCCGGCGACTGTTGACACTCCGGGCTGCCACACCGACAGCCCGGTTTTATTTAACTTGATTGATGACTACCAAACTCTTTTCACACAGATCTGTTTTACCCGGCGACATACTGGTTTATATCGTTGTCGCCGCAGCAGCCGTGTTGTCTTCATTTGCGCTAAGCGCAAGAGGCGGCGGGGGGCCCGTGTTTGTGGAGGTTACCTCGAGCGGCACGACAACCCAATATTCACTTGATGCCGACAGTAAGATAACGCTGACCGGCGAAGGCTATACGCTTCTGCTTGTTGTCGAGGACGGCAGCGTGCACATTGAGGAGTCCGACTGCCCGGACAAACTGTGTGTCAAGACCGGCAAGATTTCGCGGTCGGGGCAATCGATAGTCTGCGTGCCCGCCCGCATATCCGTAAGGCTGACCGGGGGCAACCATTCTTCCGATGCTGTTGCAGGATAAATTCTTATGAAATCCATAGGCCAAAACAATCGGCGTAAAATGTCAAGGGCGCGCAGGCTGGCGCTGGACGGCGCAATGCTGTGCGTGGCACTGGCGCTATCTTATCTTGAAAGCATTTTACCCGCGTGGACTGTTATACCTTTGCCCGGAGTCAAGCCCGGGCTTGCAAATATAGTCGTTGTTCTGCTTGTCCGTCGGGGCTATGTTGCCGACGGCGCGGCGGTATCGTTTGCGCGAATCTGCCTTTCGGCGCTGCTTTTTGGCGGTCCGGTATCTTTTCTTATCTCGCTTTCCGGCGGCGCGGCGGCGTTTGCGGCGTTTTGTCTGTGCACATTTGCGTTTTCCAAATTTGTCGGCCCGCTCGGAACGTCCGTTCTCGGCGCCGCAGCCCACAACATAGGTCAGCTTGCTGCGGTATCGCTTTTGATGTCGCCTTCGGCAGCCGCGGCTTACCTGCCGGTTTTACTTTTAGTCGCATTATTCACCGGAACGATAACCGGAATCATTCTTATTTTACTCGAACGCGTTAAATTTCCGCTATAACGATTTTTTACATACAAACAACTGCCGGCTTGGCTTCTACGTGGAGCCAAGCCGGCAGTATTCAGTTTAAATTATTATCTGCAATTACTTTTTATTTGCTTTTTCTTTTTACGGCAATCACTGCGGAGGAGATGGCCAGACCGGCAAACGAGATTACAAGTGCAACGTCCATGGTCTTGGGAGCAGCAACTGCATCGGAGGTCTCGTCCGCAGGCTCGGGTTCCCCAGCCGGTTCAGGTTCGGAAACAATGGCTTCGACAAGCTTCATGCCGGCCCAGTTAATGGGATACTCGGTGGGAGCATTGTCGCCGTTCGGGTCGGTGGTAACTGCGTCGCCTCTCTCAACCCGGTCGTGGAAGTTGAGCTGGTCCCACGAACCTGCAAAAGTCATATAGTCGTCCGCGGAGTCAATGTTGGAGATGATTGGAGTGAAGCGGAGCATGTCGCCTACTACAGGGTTTTTAGAGCCGCTGATAGTACCAATATCGGCGAACGGAACAACAAGCTCTACGGTAAGAGTCTTGGAAGCGCTGTCATAAACACCGGCACCTTTCCAGTTTTCCATGTTGTCCTGGTTACTGTTGAAGGCGCCTTCTACCCAGCTGCGCAGAGCGAACGAAATCTTGCCGTTTTCGTCAACCGCCCAGAAGGGTTCGTATGCATCTTCCCAGAGATACTCGCCGGACTTGTTGTATGCAAGGAACATCAGGGTACCGTCGCCGTTCCACGGGGCGGCGCCGCAAGCTTCGTCACCGGCCATGATGAAGTTGGTGTCGTATCTCTGCTCAAGGATATAAAGGTTCTCGTCATCCCACTTGAACTTGTATGTAACGGAAAGTTCGGATGCAGACTTGGGGTTGCCTCCACCCTGCCAACGGCCATATTCCTTGAATACGGAGTTATCGGCGTTGACTACAAGCTCATGGGCGTCGTCCCATTCGTTACCGTCAACTTTCCCGTCGACTGTTACCGGATAATAGAGCTTCGCGCACTCGTATACATAACCCGGATCAAGTGCGGAAACGGGGAACAGGGCAACAAACAATGCAAAGACAAGCAATGCTGCAAGAGCAATCTTTTTCATAGATATCCTCCACTTTCACAGAATTTTATAAAATTGCCGCTGCAATAATTCTAACATTATATTAACCGCTTGTCAATATGTTTGTGTATTAATTTTTAACTTTTATAAACACAAGCGTGTTCAGAGCTTAATAAAATCACACGAAAACAAAACATGTGGGGCGCGGAAGCTTTATTTCGTCCACTATCTCAAATTTTCCGGCCGATATATCATACAGCGCAACCCGGTCTTCGTCCTGAAAGCCTGCGACAACAAGATCGGCGTGCGGAACAAACTCAGCATCACGCGGGGTCTTCCCGCATGAGGTTCTGTCAAGCAGCGTCAGTGACGTGCCGTCGGTAACATATAGTGAGATGTTGTCTTTAAAGCGGTTTGTCGCAAGCAGCAGCCCGTCCTTGCCGCGGTATCGAATAGCCGCTGCGCCGGTTTTACCGGGCGAATCGTCGGCAAGCCTGTATATCTCTTCGGGATTTATGTCGCCCGGGCTGTTCAAATCAAACGCTGCAATCAGGCTGCCCATCTCGCAGAGCACATAAGCATATCTTCCGGTTTTATCCGTTACCATGTGCCGCGCTCCCGAGCCGGGCGGGGCACAGAGCCGTCTTATCTCCCGTGCAGTTTCACTATCAAGCGAATACTGTACTGCGGCGTCCAGCCCGAGGTCGACGACCCAAAGCGTCCCGTCGCAATCGAAAAGGCACTGATGCGCGTGCGGTCCGTCCTGGCGTGCTTTGTCCGGGCCGCTGCCCCGGTGCTTTGCGAAAATATGCGGATTTGAAAGCCTGCCGTCCTCTCCAATTTTGCAAACGGCGAAACTTCCGTCGCCATAGTTTGCCGCGGCAACCCGGCGCGACTCCCCGTCAAAAGCGACATGGCAGGGATATGTCCCCTGAGTGCATACGCGCGACAGCTCCCTGAGGCTGCCGTCATCGCATATAGCAAAGCTGACAAGCCCGCCCCCATAGCTGTCGCCGAAGCTGCTTGTCTCCGAGCAGACAATCAAATAACCCTCTGCGACCGCACAGTATGACGGCGCAGGCAGTTTTGCCGCAGACGCGGCTGATAAAAACCGACCGGACACAGTGTCTATTTCAAGGCTAAATATCTCATCCGCATAGGTTCCGACGAAAGATAAAGCGGTCACACCGACACCCTCCTCACAGCATAGTAAAAATCAAATCGCGGCACACTATCCGAAAAATACGGTTATTTGCCGCGTTTTGAGCCATTATAACAGCAGGCGCACGCAAAGTCAATATCAGCCATCATGCGCCAAAATATGCGGATACCACCTATACTTTATTTATATTACGGATTTATACAATATTAACAATTTCATTATTTTTATATGTTTACAAACAAAACTCAGCATGATACAATATATTTTGAATGTAATCTGCGGGGCACTTTTCCGTCGTCCCGCCCTGAAGTTCAACAATAAATAATATTTATTGGGAGGATATATTAAATCCATGTCAAGAAAAATGCAGACCATGGACGGCAACACCGCGGCGGCGCATGTGTCCTATGCGTTCACCGAAGTTGCGGCGATCTATCCGATCACGCCTTCGTCCGTCATGGCTGAAGTCACAGACCAGTGGGCGTCTACTGGACGTAAAAATATCTTCGGCCAGCCGGTGAAAGTCGTTGAGATGCAGAGTGAAGCCGGTGCCGCAGGCGCCGTTCACGGTTCGCTTGCTGCCGGCGCGCTGACCACGACTTATACCGCATCTCAGGGCCTCCTTTTGATGATCCCCAACATGTACAAGATGGCGGGCGAGCTTTTGCCCTCCGTCATTCACGTTTCGGCCCGTGCTGTGGCATCGCACGCACTCTCCATTTTCGGCGACCACAGCGACGTTATGGCATGCCGTCAGACAGGCTATGCTATGCTCTGTTCCAGCAACCCGCAGGAAGTTATGGACCTTGGCGCGGTCGCACACCTGTCCGCCATCAAAGGACGTGTACCCTTCCTGCACTTCTTTGACGGGTTCCGCACCAGCCACGAGATCCAGAAGATTGAAACATGGGACTATGACGATCTGGCTTCGATGATAGACCACGAAGCGCTCGCTGCCTTCCGTGCACGCGCACTCAACCCGGAAAACCCCATCCTGCGCGGCACCGCACAGAACCCCGACATCTTCTTCCAGGCACGCGAAGCGTCCAACAAGTACTATCTGGCAGTCCCGGCAATTGTCGAGGACTACATGAACCAGATCAATGCCAAGACCGGTTCAAATTACAAGCTATTCAACTATTACGGCGCACCTGATGCCGAAAAGATCATCGTCGCGATGGGCTCGGTCTGCGATACAGTGGAGGAAACCGTCGATTATCTGATTTCAAAGGGCGAAAAAGTCGGTCTGGTCAAGGTCCGTCTGTATCGTCCGTTCTCCGTAAAGCACTTTATTTCCGAAATCCCCTCGACCGTTAAGAGCATCGCGGTTATGGACCGCACCAAAGAGCCGGGCGCAATCGGCGAGCCTCTCTATCTCGACGTTTGCAACGCCGTTCGCGGCACTCAGTTCGAGAACGCCGTTATCGTCGGCGGCCGCTACGGTCTCGGTTCAAAGGACACCACACCGTCCGATATCATCGCGGTGTTCCGCAACCTCGAGTCGGACAATCCCAAAAACAACTTCACGGTTTCTATCGAAGACGACGTTACCGGCTTCTCGCTGCCTGTCACCGAAAATCCGGACACCGTTCCCGCAGGCACCATCTCCTGCAAGTTCTGGGGCATCGGTTCGGACGGCACGGTCGGTGCAAACAAGAACTCTATCATGATCATTGGCGACCACACCGACAAGAAAGTACAGGCATACTTTGCTTACGACTCCAAAAAGTCGGGCGGTCTGACAATCTCTCACCTGCGTTTCGGCGACAAGCCCATTCGCTCCACCTACTATGTTTCCAAAGCCGACTTTGTCGCTTGCCACAACATCGCATATATCGACAAGTACGACATGACAAGCGACCTCAAGGAAGGCGGAACCTTCCTGCTCAACACCGGCTGGACGTTTGAGGAGCTTGACAATCGTCTGCCCGCAAAAGTCAAGCGCGACATCGCAAGAAAGAAGATAAAGTTCTACACCGTCGACGGCGTGTCCATCGCCCGCGAGCTGGGTCTCGGCCACCACTATTCGATGGTGCTTCAGGCTTCGTTCTTCAAGCTTGCAAACATCATTCCTATAGAAGATGCCGTTAAATATATGAAAGACGCTGCCGCCAAGTCTTTCGGCAGAAAAGGCGAGGACATCGTCCGCATGAACCAGATGGCTGTCGACCGCGGCATCGACAGTATCGTTGAGGTCAAGTATCCCGAATCCTGGGCCGATGCTGTCGACACAGAACCTAAAGAAACTGCGGAAGCAACCTGCGCCACCTGCACTTGCTCCGAAAAGTGCGGCACCATGCTCGAAAAATTCCGCAAAGAGATTCTCGAGCCTGTCAACTCGCAGAAAGGCGACAGCCTGCCTGTTTCCACTTTCGTGGAAAATGCCGACGGCTCGTTCCCGCAGGGTCTTGCCGCATTTGAGAAACGCGGTATAGCCGTTGACGTTCCCGAGTGGCAGCCCGAAAACTGCATCCAGTGCACCTTCTGCTCGTTTGTCTGCCCGCACGCTGTAATTCGTCCGGTAGCAATCCCCGAAGCGGAGGTACCGGAGGGACTGGTAACCGTTCCTATGACCGCTATGCCCGGCTATCGCTATGCTATCGTCGTATCCCAGCTTGACTGCACAGGCTGCGGCGTGTGCGCAAACGTCTGCCCCGGCAGGAGAGGCGCAAAGGCTCTCGTTATGAAACCGCTTGACACCCAGCTCGAAAAGCAGGAATATTTCGAGCTTGTCTATAAGTACACCGACGATCCCGATGTGCTTGCCAAGTTCAAGCCCACAACCGTCAAGGGCAGCCAGTTCAAGCAGCCCCTGCTTGAGTTCTCGGGCGCATGCCCCGGCTGCGGCGAGACACCGTACGCGAGACTTGTCACACAGCTCTTCGGCGATCGCATGGTTATCGCCAACGCGACCGGCTGCTCCTCGATTTGGGGCGGTTCGGCTCCCTCCACGCCTTACACCACCAACCGCTTTGGCAAGGGTCCGGCTTGGGCGAACTCGCTGTTCGAGGACAACGCCGAGTACGGATACGGCATGGCAATCGCAAACCGCCAGCGCCGTGCAAAACTTGCGGATATTATAAAGAAGTTTGCCGACTCCGATTACGATGTAATCAGCGGTCCCGCAAAGGAATGGCTCGAGTCCATGGACGACGGCGAAAAGTCCAAGGTCGCTGCCGCTGCGCTTGAGGAAGCTCTCAATAAAGCCGTCTCCGAGTGCGGCGAATGCGGATGCGAATTCGACGCGCTCTATAAAGAGGCTCTTGCTATGAAAGACCTCTTTGTCAAGCAGTCGATATGGATCTTCGGCGGCGACGGTTGGGCTTATGACATCGGATTCGGCGGCCTTGACCATGTCATCGCGTCGGGCGAAGATGTCAACATCCTTGTATTCGACACCGAGGTTTACTCCAACACGGGCGGACAGGCCTCGAAGGCAACTCCGACCGGTTCGGTCGCTCAGTTTGCCGCCGCCGGCAAGTCGACCGGCAAAAAAGACCTTGCATCCATCGCCATGTCCTACGGCAACGTATATGTTGCACAGGTCGCAATGGGTGCGGACTTCAACCAGTGCCTGAAAGCATTCGTTGAAGCCGAGGCATATCGCGGTCCGTCGCTTATCATCGCCTACGCGCCTTGCATTAGCCACGGTATCAAGGGCGGCATGGTCAACAGCATGGCCGAAACCAAGAAAGCTGTCGAAGCCGGATACTGGATCAACTTCCGTTTCAACCCGGCAAATGAGCAGCCCTTCACGCTCGACTCCAAGGAACCCAAGTCGTCTTACACCGACTTCATCCTCAGCGAGACCCGCTACAGCGCACTTGCCCGCTCGATGCCCGAGCGCGCCAAGGAGCTGTTCGAGCAGGCTGAAAAGCAGGCTAAGGCACGCTACCGCAGATTTGCCAAGCTCGGCGAGCTGTATAGCGACAACGGCGAGGAATAATCCGACGCCTGCTGCGGCGTGAGCTTATAACCTATAAATAATAATACAGCCGGTTGGGATGACTCCCTGCCGGCTGTTTTGTTTTTGTTATATCCTCCGCGCATAAATGTGCGCCGCAAACGAGCAGTACGGGTTTTCCTTGCATACTTCAAACCGCACGACGGCAAATCCCGCGCGCTCAAGCTCCTCTATGTAGCCATCGCGAGTTTTTGGGCGGGACGGCAAAAACGGTATCTCGACGGTGATATCCTTCCCTCCGCTTTTCACCGTCCGCGGCCGCGGAGTGGTATAATCGCTTTCGCCGGTTATGTTTATCCAGTCGTCTAACGTTTTTACATCACCCGAGTAGAAGTTTTCGCGGTAGTTTTCAAACAAAAACAGCGCGGGCACGCCGGGGAGAAGACAGGCGCGCATATTGGCGAGATACGCCGCGCGGTCCGAGTCGGTCACGAGCATGTGCAGCCCCATTATGTCAAGCGCCGCATCGAACACACCCTCCAGCCGCTCGCGTGTGAGGTCGAGCCGTAGCAGCGTCGCGTCCGGATACCCCGCAATCGTTTCGGCGGTGCGCCCGAGCGCCGAGGGCGCGCAGTCCGCGCCGGTATATATGCATCCGAGTCCGCAAAGGATTGCGGCCGCACCACCCTCTCCGCAGGCAAACTCGACTATGTGCTTGCCAAAAAGCTTGTTTTCGTTCACCCATTCGGAGAGCAGCTGTTCAGGTCGGCATTGTCCGGCGCAAATCCCCAGTATTTTGCGCCGGCTTTATATACCGCGCGATAACGCTGCTCGTATGCGGTGTAGTAGGGCTTATCCATATTTCGTCTCCTCGCTTTGTCGTGCGGGAATTATAGCGGTTTTGTGGGCGCGTGTCAATAACAACCCACAACACTGTTGATTTTACCGAGCAGAAAAAGCCGCCCGCCGGAGCTGGCCGGGGAGGGCGGCATATTTTTATTCTTTTTCCGGAAGCGTCAATAGCTCCTGATAGGGCAGCGAGCGCGCCCATGCGACAAAGTCGCGTGACCACTCGCGCAGCCGGTGATTTGTTCTCTGGCGAAGTATGTTGAGTACTACCTCATAATTCATCGACACCGTGCGCTTTTGAAGGAACGCGGTGGGAAGCCTCTGTTTGAGCGCCCTAAAGTATGCGTAATCCTCCGTTTCGTTGTACTTTTGACGCAGCTTCTCAAGCTCGGCGCAAAGGTTTTGCCAATACTCCTCGTCGCCTTCGATAGCGGGATCGTCACGCTCGAACATATCAGGCGTGATAGGCCATTTGGCAAGCGTGTGCATCGTCGATGTGGAATTTGCAGCGGTGCCCACTTTGTAGGTATCAAACTCACTCCACCAGTAAATAGGTGCGGTGATGTCAACCGATACGAATATCTGCCGCAGGAACTTGCGGTGCTCTGTACCCCCGGCAATGAGTTTCTTTGCCAATATCAGGTCAGCCTCTCCGATAACGAAAACGCCGTCGCGCCATTCGGAGTCGGAGCGGTGCCACGAGGACAGCGGGTTTCGCATGCCGCGGATCGCACCATCTACATTATAAACTGCGGTATTCTCAAATTTCATGCTTTCACTTTCTAAAAAATAGCTTTCACTTTTTTAAAAATATATTTATCTGGCCGACAGCACATCGCGCTCGTATGCTTTTACGCCGTCAAGCCAGCCGTCTCGGACCGGCACGCCCTCGGTTTCGCAGTACCAGTCCCAAACCGCCTGAAACGGATAGGATTTAAGCTCCTCAAGCAATGCAAGCCGCGAGGTGAAGTCGCCTTCAAGCTCGAGACTCTTGAGTTTCTCGGTCGGCTCGAGCGCAGCGTAAAGCAGCGCCTTCTGCATGTTGCGAGTGCCAATGACCCATGCTGCGATGCGGTTGATAGAGGCGTCAAAGAAGTCGAGACCGACATGTACTCTGTCCTCAAAGTTGCCGCGCAGAATCTCGAGCGCAATGTTTTTCAGCTCGTCGTCGAATATAACGACATGGTCGCTGTCCCAGCGCACAGGGCGGGATACATGCAGCAGAATCTCATCGCAGAAAAGCAGGGCCGACGAGATTTTGTCTGATATGACCTCGGTCGGATGGAAATGACCGGCGTCCAGTGTCAGCAGTATTCCCTTGCGAGTGGAGGCGTATCCCATGTAAAATTCGTGCGAGCCTATTGTACAGCTCTCGGCGCCGATGCCGAACAGTTTGGACTCGACCGCATTGCGGTTGTATTTTCTGTCGCCCGCGCCCGCGAATATCTCGTCATAGGCCTCCACAAGTCTGGCGCGCGCCGCATATCTGTCGACCGGGATGTCCTTGAATCCGTCGGGAATCCAGTAGTTTGTTATAACAGTGTTACCCAGCTCGCGGCCGATCTCCTCGGCTATTTTGCGACAAGCTATGCCGTGATTTATCCAAAACTTGCGCACTTCGGGATCGGGATGGCTGAGCGTAAGGCCGTCGGCGCTCAACGGATGGGAGAAGAAGGTGGGGTTAAAGTCAATGCCGAAGCCTTTTTCCTTTGCCCACTCGACCCAGCCTGCAAAGTGCTTGTACTCAATTGCGTCGCGTTCGACCTTTTCGCCCAGATTGTCGAGATATATGGCATGCAGGCTGATGCGCTTTTTACCCGGTATGTAAGACGCAGCTTTCTCAAAGTCGGCTTTAAGCTGAGCTATGGTAGTTGCGCGGCCCGGATAGTTACCGGTGGTCTGAATCCCGCCCGTCAAATCTCCTTCGGGATTTTCAAAACCGCGAACATCGTCGCCCTGCCAGCAGTGCATCGAAATGGGGATGTTTTTCACGCGCTCTATCGCCGCGTCGGTGTCAACACCGAGCTTGCCATACACTTGACGCGCGTAATCGTATGCGCTTTTGATATCCATACAAATGCCCTTTCAATCTATATATTTTTGCTTATGAGTTTTTTGAACTTCTCGTAGCCCTGTTCCCACATGTCGGTATCCTGCGGGAGGTATTCTTTTACCTCAAAAGACCTGCGGACACACTCGCGGGCCTCCGCCACATTTTTCAGCTCGCCTGATGCAATTGCCTGAAGTGCAATGTTTCCGATAGCGGTTGCCTCGACGGGGCCGGCATAAACGGGACGGCCACATGCGGACGCGGCAAACCCGCACAGCGGAGCCTCTTTCACGCCGCCACCAACGATGTGTATATATGGCGTGCGTCTGCCCAAAATACTGTCGATAAGGTCGGCAGTGTAACGATAGCAAAGTGCAAGGCTGTCGAATATGCAGCGCACGATCTGGCCCGGCGTTTCCGGTACGGGCTGGCCGGTCGACTTGCAGTATTCGGCTATCCTGCGCGGCATATCCCCCGGCGCGATAAATACGGGGTCGGACGGGTCGATAAGCGAGCGCAGCGGCTCGGACGCGACCGCCATATCGGACAGCTCGTCGTAAGTATAGCTTTTGCCCTCTCTCGCCCACTGGCGGCGCGACTCCTGTTCGAGCCACAGGCCCATGATGTTTTTAAGAAAGCGTATTTTACCTTCCGCTCCGCCTTCGTTTGTAAACTCATGTCTGTACGCCTCGCTGCCGGTCTCGGCGGAAGCAAGCTCGGTGCCCATAAGCGACCATGTTCCGCTGCTTATGTATATAAAATCGCGCTCTTTCGCGGGTACAGCCACAACCGCGCTTGCCGTATCGTGTGCGGCGGTGTGCACGACCTTCAGCCCCTCATAGGTTCCGCCGGTTTCGTCCACAACCTCGCGCAGAATCGGACCGACAGGCGTGCCCGGCTCCTCAATTTCGCCGAAAATATGCTGCGGCAACCCGAATTTTGCTATCAAGTCGCGGTTCCAGTCGTGTGCGCCCGGCCCGAGCATCATGCTTGTAGAGGCAATTGTATACTCGGTGCGCCGCTCGCCCGTCAAAAAATAATTGAGAAGATCGGGTATAAAAAGCATGCTGTCGGCACGCTCGAGCTTTTCGGGATCGTCATTTTTCTCTGCCCAAAGCTGCAGCAGCGTGTTAAACTGCAAAAACTGCAGTCCGGTTTCTTTGTAAAGCTCGGCTTTCGGAACGACCTTGTAGGCGCGCTCCAAAATGCCGTCGGTGCGGCTGTCACGATAATGGATTGGTTGGCCGAGCAGCCGGCCCTTTTTGTCGAGCAAGCCGTAGTCGACACCCCAGGTGTCAATCGCAAGCGACTCGAGCCGCTCGCCCGCGACAGAGCATTTGCCTATCGCCGCTTTTATCTCGTGGAATATGCGTAAAATGTCCCAGTAAAGCGTTCCGCATACGGAAACGGGATCGTTTGAAAAGCGATGGATTTCCTCGAGCGTCAGCTTTTCGCCGTCAAAGCGTCCGATTATCCCGCGCCCGGATGAGGCACCCAGGTCAATTGCGAGGTAATTCATGCCGTTATTCCTCCCAACACGTCTTTTATTGCGGAGCATGCGGCATTAAACGCCTCCTCGTTTGTTTCGTAAGCATTGCCAAGCTCCGCACGGCGCGCACCGTCAAGTTTGTCGAATCCCGCAAATACCTTCAGATGGGGCTCGACAGTCAGGTAACACGTACCATTATAAAACGGGTTGTCCGATTTTGCAAGTCGGGAAATTATCTCCGGTATGCGCCCTATTCCCATTCCGGCCGGGACAATGCGGCGCTGCTCGTCCGCGTCTTTGATGTGGAGATAGAAAATATAATCTTTCAGCAGCTCAAACGCATGCGGGTACGGCTCGTATCCCCCGCAAATAAAGTTTGCCGGGTCAAAAATAAATTTCAGCCTTCCACCGAAAGTCTCCATAAGGTCAAGGCAGGCCTCCGGCGCCTCGCCATATATGGAGCTTTCGTTTTCGTGGCACAGAATTACCCCCGCCTCATCCGCAGCGTCAAGCATTTTGCCCATGCGTTCGATAACGGCACCTCTGTGCGGCTCGAGCCCCTCCCCTTTGGGCAAGTAAAAGCTGAACACGCGTATAAGCTCGGTGCCAAGGATATGCGCAAACTCAAATATACGCTTTGCAAGCTCGATGTGGGCGTCGGTATCCCCCGAAATATCGTCGTAAAGTCCGACTTTACCGAGCGGCGAGCCGACGCTTGAGACCGAAATACCGGCGGCATCAAGCTTGCGGCGGCATTCTTTCACCTCATCGGGCGACAGCGCCGAGATATTTTTGCCGTCAACGCCTCGTATCTCCATGTAGCTGATGCCGTTTTGCAAAAGACCCTCGAGCTGCCTGTCAAAATTGGCGCTAAATTCGTCGGAAAACGCTGAAAGTACAAATTTCATAGCCATACCCCTTTTACTCAAACTTATATCGCGCCGTGAGGTTGTCATAGCTGCGCTTCATGCTTTCAAACAGATCAATGCGCACGACATCCTGCTCGACAAAGTGCCACTTCACTCCGCCGGTCTCACATTCAGCCATAATTGTATCGAAGTTGATGTTGCCATCGAGCATCTCTATCATGACCGGCTCGTTGTTTATAACCGCCATGTCCTTCAGATGCGTGCAGAATATACGGTCGGCGTGGGTCTTTATGTACTGTGCCGCGTCAACTCCGCCCGAAACCGCCCAGTATGTGTCAAACGTGAGCTTTACCGCATCTGCCGGCGTGTTTTGGAGTATCAAATCCAGTCCCCAAACGCCGTTGTATTTCTGGAACTCCACACGGTGGTTGTGATAGAGGAAAACCATGCCGGCGTCCCTTATTTCCTCAAACGCGCGAGCGTAATCCGAGCAGAAGCGCATGTACTCGTCATAGCCATGCCCGTATGGACAGCCGCCGATGCCGATAGCATGGCATCCGAGAATCTTGTGGTTTTCGATAACCTCGGCGGTTTTGTTTAATATCTCCGAGGGCGAGGTGTGGGTGAGGATTATTTTGATGCCGTTTGAGTCGCAGACATCGCGTATGTAGCGCGGAGGCATCGGAGCCACGCCCGACACCTGAACGTATTTGTAGCCGATTTCGGCGACCCTCTTAATTGTCGACGCAAATTCGGCTTCGTTTTTACAGACATCGCGCAGCGTATAAAGCTGTGCGCCGAGATGAAGCTTTGACATTTACCTTCTCTCCTTTAAATGTATATTCGCCGGGCATGTGCCCTACAGTTGCTTTTTATGCCTCCCCAGGGATAAAATCTGCGTGCCGCAAAAGAAGGTGCAGTCGCCGGCTCGCAGCGGCTTAGTTGAGCTCTACCACCGTGACGCCGGCATCGCCTTCTCCGTAGGCGCCGAGCCGGTAGGATTTGACGCGCGGGTCTTTTTTAAGCTGATCCCACAGCGCGCGCCTGAGCGCGCCGGTACCCTTACCGTGGATAAGCGTAACGCTATGGACACCCGCCAGCTTGGCATCGTCGAGATATTTGTCAGTGTAGTGCCAGCCGTCATCGCCGGTTTGGCCGCGCAAATCAAGCGTCGGCGAAACCGATTTGACCACCACGTCGCGATACTGCTTTGCCGTATACTGTTTGCGTTCAGAGTCGGTTACAGTAACGCTTTCTTCTATGAGCTTGAGGTTCTTTATGTTTGTTTTTGTGCTTATTATGCCGGCTTTTACCGTCACATTGCCGCTTTCGTCGGGGTCGCTCGTCAAAACGCCTCGCTTACCGATGTTTACAATCAAAACCTCGTCGCCTTTTTTTAGCGGCCGGGGCAGCACATATTCCTCGTCTGTCACCTCGCGCACGGGGGTTGCCTCGTTTCTCGCATTGCGCAGCTTGCGTCTTATTTCGCGGCGTGCAGCATCCAGCCTGTCGCCAAGCATTTCACTGTCGCGCTGACGCTTGAGTTCCTCAAGCTCCTCCAGCACAAATTCGCTTGTCAGCTTTGCGCTCTCGACAATTTGTATAGCCTTTGCCTGCGCTTTTTCGAGCTCGCGTTCGGCTTCGGCAAGCCGGCGACGGATTTTCTCCTCCTGCTCGGCTTTGAACGCCTCATACTCGCGGCGCAGGCGCGCGGCTTCGTCGCGCTGGCGCTCCATTTCGATGCGGCTTTCCTCAAGCTTTTCGACAAGCAGCTCAAACCGCTTTTCGTCGCCGCTTATGCGCTTTTTCGCATCCTCTATTATATTGGGGTCAAGCCCGAGTTTCAGCGATATTGCAAATGCGTTTGATTTGCCCGGTGAGCCGATTATCAGCCTATAGGTCGGGCGCAGCGTCTCGACGTCGAACTCGCAGGAGGCGTTTGCGACGCCGTCGGTATCAAGCGCATAGGCTTTTAGCTCCGCATAGTGCGTCGTAGCCACGCAGAGCGCGCCGCGGCGGCGTATTGCCTCTAAAATAGCTATTGCCAGTGCTGCGCCTTCGGTCGGGTCGGTGCCGGCGCCAAGCTCGTCGAACAGCACAAGGCTGCGGTCGTCGACAGTTTTCATAATTCCGGCAATGTTTACCATGTGGGCGGAGAATGTCGAAAGCGACTGCTCAATCGACTGCTCGTCGCCTATGTCGGCGAGCACCTTGTCGAAAACGCAGATACGCGACGAGTCGTCTGCCGGGATATGCAGCCCCGACTGTGCCATCAGCGCAAACAATCCGACGGTTTTTAGCGTGACAGTCTTGCCGCCGGTATTAGGGCCAGTTACAACCAGCGTGGTATAATCTCTGCCGCCTGCCTTCCCCAAAAGAATTGTGACAGGCACGACCTTGTTTTTATCGAGGAGCGGATGCCTCGCCCTGTAAAGTTCGACACAGCGCTCTTCGGTTAAGGCCGGCGCGGTTGCGTCAAGCCGCAGCGACAGCTCGGCTTTGGCAAATATAAAAGCAAGCTCGGTTATTGCATGGTAGTCGCGCGATATGACGTCGGATACCGCCGCACAGTCGGCCGAAAGTTCGGCGAGTATGCGCTCGATTTCGTGCTGCTCGCGGCTTTCAAGTTCGCGCAGCTCGTTGTTTGCCTCGACAACTGCCATTGGCTCGATAAAAAGTGTCGCTCCCGACGCCGAGGTGTCGTGAATCAGACCCTTTATCTCGTTTTTGTATTCCGCTTTGACGGGTATCACATAGCGCCCGTTGCGCATTGTGATTATGTTGTCTTGAAGGTATCTGGAATATGTTTCGCCCTGAACATATCTTTGAAGCGATTCGCGGATACGGTTTTGCGCGGCTTTGATTTTTCGGCGGATTTCGGCAAGCTCCGGGCTTGCCTCGTCGGCTATCATATCTTCCGCAACAATAGCTTTGGTGATTTTATTTTCAAGCGTGCGGTCGGGCTGGAGACGACCAAAAATTTCGTCAAGTGATGTAGACTCAAGTTCGCCCCGTCTGTCGGTATTATAGTAATCCAGCAGCCTTCGCGCTACATAAAGCACCTCAGCTATGTCGAGCAGCTCACGCGTGGATATCACCGCCGATTTTTCGGCACGCTCGAGCGCACCGCCTATATCTTTTACATTGCCAAACGGCGGCTTGCCTTTGACCGATGCGAGCTTTTTTGCGTCGCTCGTCTGAGCGAGTTTCTTTCTAATGCGCTCGGGATGATGATCGGGGCGCAGCGAAAGCGCCCTAGCCCGTGCGCCCTCGGTCGCCGCACAGTCGGCAAGCATGTCAAGTATCTTAAAATATTCCAGCGTGCCAAGCGCTTTGTCTGCGCTGTCAGAGGCACGCCTTTCCAAGTCTCCGATTGAGTCTGAAAGCGCAGTGAATCCAGTTTCTTTCATAGATCTATTTCTTTACTATGTCCTTATAAATCGTTAGTTCGTGGAAATCCTCCCCGATATGGTTAAGCAGATACTGTTCTGCAACATGTGCCAGCCTCTCGGCTTCATCTTCGGGCAGCGTAAAAGAAAACGCCTTTTTGGGAGGCGCTGTAAACACATATCGCAGCACGGCCCATACCGTATCGCTGAGCGGTATAAGCAGCGACGCCTCGCGTATCTCGTCGGCATCGGGCGGAACCTGAAGTTTCGGCCCGCTATTTAGACATGAGCTGCAAACAATGCCTCCGCCCATCACGTCGAGCGTGGCATGTCCGGGCGGCGGCGTTTTGCCGCAGCGCATGCACCCGTCAAGCTCGGGCGCGTATCCCTCGTCGAGCGCGACGCGCAGCTCGGTCACCGCTTTTATATGGACGCAGGGACGGTCTGTTTCCGCAAGCAGATACAGTGAGTTGAGTGAAAGCGACAGAAGCGCACTCCGCTCCTGCCCGACCACCGACACCCTGTCCGCCAGGCTCATTATATATTGCCCCAGCGCGAGTCTGTCAAGCTCGCGATAGAGCTTGCGAAAATCTTCGAGCACCTCGTACTCACGCAGCCAGTATCTGTCGCCTTTTTTATAGAGCACAAGCTCTGCATACAGCATCGGCAAAAGGCAAATCTTCGGTTTGCCGTCCGAGCTTATCGCGCCTTTTGCCATCACATATATCTTGCCTTCGGGTGTCAGCACTCTGTACAGCCTGTCGTATTCGCCGCTCTGTTCCGAGCGCAGTACAAGACCCTTTATTTTGACAAGCATTTACATCGCCTGCCACCTTTGCCCGCCGGAGCCGCTTTTCCGGCAACAGCCGTCACATTTTATATGTTCCATCACGATTAGGGAAGGCCTTTTATGGCTATATATCCCGGCCCGTATTCCCATTTTATACATCTCTGTACCCCAAAGTGTTTATACTGCCCGGTATGTCGCGCCAGTTTTCCTTGACTTTCACCCAAAGGTCGAGGAAAACCTTTGTGCCGAAAAACGCCTCCATATCCTGGCGGGCGTAAGTTCCGACTTTTTTCAGCTGCGCGCCGTTTTTGCCTATTATTATTCGCTTGTGGGTGTCGCGCTCGCAGTAAATCTCGGCGCGGATAAAAAGCAAGTCTTTCTTTTCAGTAAACTCCTCTATAACAACCGCGACGCCGTGCGGCACCTCGTCGTCGAGCGTGTGCAGCAGCTTTTCACGTATCAGCTCGGCCGCAATCTGGCGCTCGGGCTGGTCGGTAATCTCGTCTGCGCCGAAAAACCAGCCGGGCGTGGTCAGAAAATCCTTAACCTCGTCGAGAACCTCAATAACGCCCAAATTATTGAGCGCAGAGATAGGAACTATCGCTTTAAAATCAAAGCGCTCGGCATAAGCCTTTATCGTCTCGCCGACCATCTCGCCGTTTGAGGCATCGATTTTATTTATAACAAGCACCGCAGGCAGCCCGCGCTCCGCCAGCCGCTCCATGATTGTCTCCTCGATTTTGCCCACTTTAGGAACCGGCTCAACGACTAAAATAGCCGCGTCCACATCGCGTATTGCGCTGTTGATGGACCTGACCATATACTGGCCCAGCCTGTTCCGCGGGTTATGCATGCCCGGAGTATCAACAAACACAAACTGCTCGTCTCCGCGCGTGAGTATGCCCGTTATGCGGTTACGTGTCGTCTGGGGTTTTTTTGAAACAATTGACACTTTTTCGCCGAGCATCGCGTTGAGCAGTGTCGATTTACCCACGTTCGGCCGACCAACAATCGCTATAAAGCCTGTCCTGCGGTTATCCTCCACTTCAATGTTGTCTTGTTTTTCTATATCCATACCAGATTTATCCTTTTTCTTTTTACACCGATAAGTGTAACCGAATTTTTGCCACATAGGTTTGAAAGCTCCACGCTTTCCCCACTATGGCAGTAACCTTGCCTAAAAGTCAGCCCGCTTGCCGGCTTGTTTATTCTTTTACGCTTTGCTTGTTTTGACCTTCCTGTCCAGTTGAGCCATTATAGACTTTTGCCTGTCTATCATTGCGCGTTCGTCTTCCGGTGAAGTCTCGTGATCCCAGCCCAAAAGATGCAGCACCGAATGAACGCACAAAAACATGATCTCACGCTCGAAGGTGTTGCCTATCTCCTCGGCCTGGACGGCAGCGCGCTCGAGCGATATGACGATGTCGCCCAGCTCGGCGCGCCCGCCCTCGGGAATTTCGATATCTTCGTCCGGCCCGTACAGCGGAAACGAAAGCACATCGGTGGGGCTGTCTTTGCCCCTGTACTCTTTGTTGAGCGCTTGTATGCCCTCGTTGTCGGTGAGCACAACCGAAACCTCTGTCGGGTAATCGAACCCCTCGCTTTTCAGTGCAGCCCGAACCGCCGCACGAATAGCGGCACGCAGCTGTGATGTTACCGCAATTTTGCTCTGTTCATTTTTTAAATATACGATATGCTTTGCGGCCGGCACTATCGGAGCTCTCCCTTTCCCTGTAATATTTCTCATAGGCCAAAATTATCTTCTGGACCAACCGGTGGCGTACCACGTCGCGGTCGGTGAAGGTATGGATTGCAATACCTTCGATGCCGCGCAGCACCTTTGTTGCCTCCGCAAGTCCGCTGCGCTTGCCTGCAGGCAGGTCTGTCTGCGTCAGGTCGCCGGTCACAACCGCCTTGGAGTTGAAACCGAGGCGCGTGAGAAACATCTTCATCTGCTCGGGCGTGGTGTTTTGTGCCTCGTCAAGTATTATAAATGAATCGTCAAGCGTGCGGCCGCGCATATATGCCAGCGGCGCGATTTCGATTGTACCGCGCTCTATATGATGGGCATAGGTCTCCGGGCCAAGCAGCTCGTACAGCGAGTCGTAGAGCGGGCGTAGATACGGGTCAATTTTGCTTTGAAGGTCGCCGGGCAAAAATCCGAGCTTCTCGCCCGCCTCGACCGCGGGACGAGTCAAAATTATGCGGCTTATCTCCTTGTTGCGCAATGCGGATACTGCCATCGCGACCGCAAGGAAAGTCTTTCCGGTTCCCGCCGGGCCGACGCCCAGCACGATGGTGTTATTTTTGATGGCTTCCACATATTTGCGCTGACCGACAGTTTTCGCCTTTATCGGACGCCCTTTGGTTGTTATGCAAATGCAGCTTTCATCGAATTCGCGCAGCTCGTCTTCGCGGCCGTCGCGCAGCATACCGATAACATATTCCACATTTTGCTCGGTCAGCGTATCGTTGAGAGTCGCCATTTTTTTAAGATACTCGACCGCAGTGGCGGCTCCGTTCACGGCCTCCGGGTCAGAGCCGGATATAACTATTGCATCACCCGCAGTTTTCTCGGTATCGCGGTTGACGATTCTCACGCCGTATGCGCGCTCTATAATGGCGATATTGGTGTCAAAGCTTCCAAATATTGTTGCGGTCTGATCGATTGAATCTGTTAGTACTATTCTCTCCATATATGGTGGCACCGTTGTTTGGCAGCACCGACTTCCTCTCATTTTACTTTGTTCCTGCCGGACTGGGCGCGCCCGAGTCGCTCACTCCGATAACGCGTTCAGACGCTATATCCTCAATGCACTCGAACACGCATTTAACTATGTAAGCGCCGTCGTCGCCTATGCCTTCCTCGATGTCGGACGATATAAGCTCACAGTCGGCAAGCTCCGACTCGACAAAGGCTGCTACCTCTTTCCATGCGAGCCGCGCCGCTTCTTCCTCCGTCATTGTATACGGTACGGTGTCATAAGACACCAGCCATTCGGTGATTATAAACACAGGCAGCTCAATGTCGCCGGGCAGCACAATCCTCCGGCTATCTACTATTTTATCATAAGATTCGGGATAATTTCCACTATTTAATGAAATTTTTATCAGCGACGAAAAGAATTTTAAGTATTTTCTCCCGCCGACAGTTTCCACCGCGATTTTTTGCTCGCGCACCAGCGGCACAATAGCCGAAAACTCGCGCCTGGTTTTGGCATAAACCGCGCCCCTCGCCCGGGTAAGGGAAGACGAGCCGTCCTTGTGCTCCATAACCCCGCTGACAAGCAGCGAGCCTTTCGTTACTACCGCGCCCGGTTTAACCGTTGGATAGCCCGATCCTACTGAATAGCTGACGACAATCCCGTCCCGTTCTGCCACAAGGTTTGATGCCACTATCCTGCTGTCCTCGGCCGACGCACGGCCTTGCGAGGCTTCAATCACCTCGACAACGGCGACCGTACCTGAAAGGTTGACCGAAATCCACGCGATGTTGTCCGAGATTGAGAGGTACCTATTGCAGAGCGCGTCATAGTCGATTGCGGGCGAGTATGTGCCCACCTCGCAGCCGAGCCGGCCGAGCAGTCCGATAATCTCGCTGTCAGGCACCAAATCGTTGCCCTGCACGCGTATGTCCCATATAAACCGCGACGACACAAAAAGCAGCACGCCATACATTACTGCGCCCACAAACAAGCCGGGACGCCGGCGATACCGGTGCAGCAGCTGTGGAAGCCCTTTTTCACGGCGATAGCAAAGCTGGACGCAGCTTGCCGCAAGCGCCCTGTCAAGCGCGTTTTTATCTATGCGATTGACGCTAAAATATAGGCAGCCGTTGTAGCGGTGCTGGCCGAAAACGGTAACTCCCTCGTCGCGCAGCGCATCATATAACGCCGCGGCGTCTTTTTCGTCGCAGGCGCACTCGACGGTTCCGGTTATAAAATTAATAAAATCGTGTAAAATCAATGCCGCTGTCTCCCGGTGTGCCGCAGTTTATGCCGAACAAAGCTCAAAGCGTGCTATTGTACCTTCAACCGTAACCGCCCCGTCAAGGAAGGAGCGCATGTAAAGCCCCTCGCCCCAGACGTCGGCAATAAAGACTTTGCCGCCTGTGCCGAGCAGCGTCAGCCTGACCCTGCCGTCCTCATAGCACAGCACCTCGCCGCAGTTCCAAAGGGTCATCAGGCCGCCGCGCAGCGACAAACACGGCGTTTCGCCCAGCGCCTCTTCGGGCAGCTCAAGTGCAGAGGCCAGCTTCTTCCTCAACCTGACGCCTGATTTTTTGTCGCTATTCCGTTTGTTTTTTCTCATTGAAACGGATCCTCCCGACCTGTTTATTCATATCCATGCGTTAAAATAAATATGCTGATAGTATGATAAATAACACAAAATCAACCGTCGTCGGGACAGACACGTTATCTGCAGCAAAGACGCGCACGCACCGGAATTTGAAACAAATCGCAATCGCTTTCATCACCTTGCTCGTGCCTGCTATGATGCTGATGCACACAGGCGAGCTGCGCGACTCGACCATCCGGGCGCTAACGCTGTGCGCCACAACCGTAATACCGTCGCTGTTCCCGTTCGTGGTCGCAAACGAGTTTTTCACCTGGTCGGGAGCTGCCGAGACGCTTGGCAGACCGCTGTCGGGCATAATGCGGCGAGCTTTCGGTTTGAGCGGCGCCTGCGCCTCAGCAATATTGACGGGGCTGGTATGCGGCTTTCCGTCCGGTGCGGCCTGCGCGTTCGGGCTGTGTCTTATGGGAAGCTGCACTGCAGACGAGGCGGAGCGCTGCGCAGCGATAGCCAGTGTTGCAAGCCCGGCGTTCGCTTTCGGCGGGATAGGCGGCGCTATGCTCGGCGACGTACGTCTTGGCGTGCTTGCATGGTGTTCAAATGTGGCAGTATCGCTTGCGGCCGGCTTTATATTAAAACTCGGTGTAAAGCTGGGGGGTAATGGTAATTCTACACATGTTGCCACAGCCGACCGCGAGCCTTTTTCGCTTGCCGCTATTATTTCAAGCTCTGCTCTTATAATGCTTAAAATCTGCGCTTTTATTACAGTGTTTGCGGTTGCAGCGGACGCCGCCGGCATGGTCGCCGATATGCTGGGTGCGGACGGTACTGTCGGAGCGCTGGTACGCGGCATTTTCGAGCTAACCGCTGCCACAGATTATGCCGCGCGCTGTCTGCCCGCACGGTCGGCTGCTGTCGCTGCCGCGGCTATCATGGGCTGGTCGGGACTTAGCGTGCACATGCAAATCGCGTCTCTTATGCCGAAAGGGCTGTCAATGAAGCGCTACTATATTGTCAAGCTGCTTTCTGCGCCCGCATCGGCCGCTCTGTGCGCCCTTTTGATTTTGCTGCTGGGTATTTGACTTGCGTTTGCTTTACATTTATATATTATCCCCTAAAATTAAAATAATTTTAAATAATTTATGGTTTGCCACCGACCAATGCCTCCGGATTGCCGGCGGCGGATTTGCGTTTGCCTTTACATCCTTGGAACTTTTCTGTTTTTCTCAAGTCTTATCATCCAGATTCAAATTTTGCGGAGGCGATAGCTATGAGGATCTCGACGCTTGTCATGGGGGTTATACTTTTCGGGCTGCTGTGCGTCATGGCTGCTCTTTGGTCGTGTGACGGAGGGCTTTCGCCGTCAAACATTGCGTCCGATTTGCCCGCCGAGCTGGACGGGATTCGCATTTACACAGCGTCGGAGGCATATCCACCCGACGCCGGCACAATAACGCTTATAATAGAAAATAAAACAGGAAGTGAAATTGCTTACGGTCTCGAATGGTCTGCCGAAGTAAAGCGCGGCGAAACCTGGTATAAACTGCCCTTCGTCGAACCTGTCACGATACCCGACATCGCCAGGACAGTCTCGGACGGTGAAGCAGGCAGCCTGACAGTCGACCTTTCCACCCTCGACTTTAAGCTCACACCCGGAAATTACCGCATTATAAAGAATGTAAGCGGTGTGACACTTGCCGCAGAATTTAAAGTTGAGGAAAACGCAGCCGGCGAGATGCCGACCGAATAAAATACAGGGCGTGCCCATTTCGGCACGCCCGTTTTTTGTTTAGAGGCAGAGCTGATGGCTGGTTTTTAGACTTTTCATCACTATTGCAGGTTGCCGAGAATTTTTTTCATTTCACCGGCAAGGAATTTCGAGAATACAGTACTGCCTTTTTTGCTCATGTGTCCCCAGTCGGAAAAGTTTGAAACGTCGGAGGCTATGCCCGTGGGGTCATCGGTATTGTAGTCGTAAAACTGTATACCGCGTCGTGCCGCAATCTCTGCGATGCGGTCGTTGTTCTGGTTCATTTTTACGCGCCTTACGCCCGCATACTCGGGAATCTGGATGAAAACCACTTTTATTCCCGCATCCTCAAATTTGTCGAGCATGCGTTCAAATGCTTTCCACTGATATTCCTTATCGTTGCAGCCTATCGTTGACGAATCGCCGCCAAAGGGAACGTCCCACGGTATAAATCCCTTGTAGTAGTCGCTTGTGATGTTACCGATATTGTCGCGCTTGTACTCATGCTCGTAGGTAGGTAAAACGCGCTGTTCGCTTTCCTCCTCGTCCTGCTCAGCGGTCGCTGGAGATTTTTCCTCGTCCGGCTTTGAAAACCACGATTTTACCATGTCGGGTATCCGGTCGCGCGACGCGATTATCGAAAGATACGACATAATCTCGCGCGTCGTCTCGTCCACATCCCACCATCTGAACACAACCTTTTTGGTATCGGTAGACTCAATCTGTGCGCTCTCGTCCGCAGATGTCTCGGTTTCAGGTGCATCGGTTTCGGCTTCCTGGGTTTGGGCGGTTGCTTGTGATCTGCGCATCCTGCGCATTATGTCTATAGGCATATTGGGCGCCGTGTCAAAATCAATGCGTCTCCACAGCCAGTCGTCGTCGCACATAAACCAGTCAACGCACCAGACTATAACCTTCGGCATCGGGTATCCGGCCTCGAGTACAATATCCCACCAGTCTTCGTAAAAGCCGGGGTTTGAACCGTTGAGCGCAAAGTTGAAAAAGCTGTATTCGGGGTTTTCTTCCTCTACATAAAGCGGGTTCAACCCATGTGCGGCATGCGACGTGCCTATAAACCACACATCGGCGCTGTATACATTGTTATACAGCTCATAATACTGGCCGTAATAATGATACGACTCTCGGTTTTTGTATCTTTGATAGAATGCTTCCTGCTGCTCGAGCTTGCGAACCTGCAGCTCAAACTCGTCTTCGGTATCCGTGTCAAGCTCGACCGCAGCCATAACGGCCTCAAGCTCGCTTTCAAGAAAGCTGTCCATCGCCGCATTTGCTCCAAACACAACGGCAGCGGCAATAAAAACAACCACAAAGCCTTTTATCACAAGCAATATATACGGTTTTATGTTTTCGGATATTTTAATCATAACTGCTGTGTTCTCCTTTTTCGATTAGAACTGGAAGTATATGAAGGCCTGGGTGTCGTATGCGCCGAAAAGCACAATCGAGCTCAGGCACAGCGCATAGAGCACGAGCCGCACCGACTGTGAGCGATTAAACAGCTCGACTATCCGCGGGGTTTTCATACACATCTCGGTTCCAATAAGAACAAACGGCACAACTTTACAGACAGTCAGCCTAAATTGCGAAAGGCCAAGCATGTCGCCGTATGTCCGGCCGAACATATTGCCTATGATATGGAATGCGTCGTCGAAGCTCTCGGCCCGGAAAAATATCCAGGTGAAATTTATAAGCGTAAACGTGAGTGCTGCAGACAGCAGCGTCGATAAAAACGGCACTTTATCTATACGCGTCAGCTTCTTTAAAAAATCCTTAACAGGCTGCAGGACTCGTGCCGCGACTATGTAAAATCCGTTCAGAAGTCCCCATGCCACATACGTAAGGTCGGCGCCGTGCCAGATTCCGCTTATACCGAACGTCACCATCTGGTTCAAACACCATCTGGGGAAACTCACGCGGTTGCCGCCCATGGGTATGTAGACGTAATCGCGAAACCATGTCGAAAGCGAGATATGCCATCTGCGCCAAAACTCCGCCGGCGAAAGCGAAAAATATGGCGTGTCGAAGTTTTTCATCAGGTCTATATCCATGATTTTCGCTGCGCCAATGGCTATGTCCGAATAACCCGAAAAATCGCAATATATCTGAAAAGCAAAGCTTAGAATTGCCGCTATATACATAAGGCCGCCAAACGAATGTACGTTTCCGAAAACAAGGTCGGCGACCATCGAAAGGTTGTCGGCTACAACCACTTTTTTAAACATGCCCCAAAGCATATAGCGCCCGCCGATTGAAAAGTTTTCGGCTTTGAGCTTGTGTTCCTTTTTCAGCTGGGCAAAAAGGTTCGCACCGCGCTCAATAGGGCCGGCAACAAGCTGCGGGAAGTACATAAGGAACAGCCCAAACTGGAAAAAGTCGCGCTCGGCAGGCAACCGGCCCATGTAAACGTCAATGAGATAGCCCATGCTCTGGAACGTATGGAACGAGATGCCAATAGGCAGTATAATATCCGGCACCACAACTATGCCAAGATTAAATGTCCTGCCGAATACATTTATAAAATCGCCGAGCATGCCGAGGTATTTGAACACGACAAGAAGGCCGATATTAAGACAAAGTGCCGTGATAAACGAGGCTTTTTTCAGCTTGGGCTTATCCTTAAAATGTTCGATAAGCCTTGCGCCCGTGTAGTCTACAATTGTAGTAAATCCCAGTATGAACATATACTTTGGGATAAACGACATGTAGAAGTAGCAGCTGGCCGCAAGCAAAAAGTATCGCCTGAACCGAAGGGGCAAAAGGAAGTAGATCGTTATAACGATAGGAAAGAAAATGAGAAACTCAATAGAATTGAAAAGCATAGTCCTTCTCCGTTATAATTACATTTAGCATATTATACACCATTTTTTTGATTTTGTCTGCCCTTTCTTGAAAGAAATGCAAGTTTTCGGATATTTTTGCAACAAGTTCCCGCAATTTAGCCCCTTGAGCAGCAAAAAGGAAGTGTCAAATATAGACACCCGAAAAACAAGATGTTATAATAGCCTTTAGATAATTTGCCAATCAACGGCAAACGCCCAAATTTAAAGCTCATATAAAAGAGGATGCAGTTATGCCGACGAAAAATGAAATGACTTCCACCGAGCGCACCAGATGCGCCATTTTAGGTCTGCCGACCGACCGCACGCCTATCTACGGCTGGGTAAGCGCCAATCTCAGCGAGCCGATCACCGCCGCTTATGGCTCTGTCGCTGCGTTTGAAGATAAATACGAGTTCGATCTTGCTCATATCTTCGGCGGACCCGGCCCGTTCAGGGGGGATATTATAGAAAAGCTTCGTTCCTCTTACAGCGAGCTGACACCCGACATACTTCTTTCAACCGATATTTTCACAAGCCCCGACAAATCTGAAAGCTACAAAGATATACGCAACGCCATTGCATTTCACAAACAGCGCGGGCGTTTTTGCTATGTCCAAACCCCGGGCTTTTTTGAAAATTTCAACGGCATATATAAGATTGAAGACCAGCTTTTATATCTTGCCGAATATGAAGACGAGCTTGGCGAGCTTTACAGCCGTCAGGTGGAATGGACGAAAAAGTTTATCGACCGCTGTCTTGAGTGCGGCGCCGACATGATACATATATCCGACGACTGGGGCGCACAGAGGGGCCTTTTGTTCTCGCCGGCGACCTGGCGTCGGATTATAAAGCCCAACCTAAAGCAGCTAATCGACCACGTCCACTCGCGCGGTGCGCTGTGCAGCCTGCATTCCGACGGCTGCATCACCGAAGTCACAGACGAGCTTGCCGAGCTTGGCATCGACTGTGTGCACCCGTGGCAGGAAAGCGCAGGCATGTCATATCAGCTGTGGCTTGACAAATACAGCGACCGCTTTGCGATTATGGGCGGCGTATGTATTCAGACCACGCTGGGCTTTGGCGACCTTGAGCGGCTTGAGCGCGAAATCAGGCGCGTTTTCTCGCTTTTGAAAAATAAGCGCTGGATATGCTGCACGACGCATTTTGTTCAGCATCACTGCACACTTGGCGAGCTTGAGTTTGCGTTCGATTTGATTTATAAGCTCGCACGTGAATAAAAAAAGGCTGAGGGAAACCCCGGCACTTTTTATGCTTTAATATGCTCGTTATTCGTTTGCCGGCGATTTTCCTGCCGACCGGACCGTCGCGCTCTGATAATATAACCAAGGCTTTCTGCCGTCTCGAGTATGCAGCGGCGCGCCGAGATATGCGGCGCGTCGAGAGGAACGGTGGATCGTGCGCTTAACTATCGCGGGGGAAGATCTTTGATTGTGATAACCGATTTATTGCACACCAGTCGTCTTATATAGTAAAAATATACAAAATTTATTAAGTTCATGATATAGTAAGAAAGGGCAACTGGACGCTCGACAAGCTCACCGAAATGTCAAAAGCCGTTGCCGGCGACATTAACGGCGACGGAATGTACACGGTCGAAGACCAATACGGCATGACGTGGATTGTCGACGTGCCCGAGGGGCTTATCAACGCGGCCGGCATCCGATACGGCACACTCGATTCATCGGGCCACCTGCAGATTACTTACGATACCGAACAGGCAATTTCCACAATGCAGCGAGTTTACGACTTTATCAGTAACACGCAGCTTTATTTCAATGTTCACATGCGCAGTGCCCAGCCGTTTATCGATGAAGTCGGCATGTTTGCAAGCGGCAGGGTGCTGTGCTCGATTGCCGGAGTTTATTATGCTCCACAGTTCAGAGAAATGGAGGACAACTTCGGCATCATACCGCTGCCCAAACTGGACAGCTCACAGGATAATTACTACTCGCCCCTCTTTTCCAACATTATCCCGATTTTGATTGTACCCAAAACAAACAGTGAGTTTGAGGAGACCGGCGCGGTCCTGACAATGATGGCCTATCTTGGCCGGCGCGACATGTATCCTGCACTTTACGACAATCTGCTTCAAGGCAAAATCACGCGCGACGAAAACTCAAACGCCATGCTCGACCTGCTTTTCGAAAATACATTCTACGATCCCGGTATCATATTTTTCAATCTTGTAAAAGACAGCATCAGAAATATTTACATGAACTTTTCGGGCGAGTTCGTATCTACGCTAACCAAAACCCAAAAAGCCACTCAAAAGGTTATATCCGACCTTGAAGAAATCATGATGGAAAACAACTGATTTTTCAGCATTATATACTCGGAGGATACTGTAATGTATAAGACATTCACCGGTCGCAAGCTCGACCACGTCGCTTTCCCCATGGGCGGTATAGGTGCCGGAATGCTCTGCATTGAAGGCACCGGCGCGTTCGGCTCGGTCTCGGTGCGCCATGCACCAAATATTTTCAACGAGCCCAACATGTTCGCGGCGGTATCGATCAAAGGGCCGCACAAAACCGCCCGTGTGCTCGAGGGTCAGGTGCCGATGAGCAAATATTACGGATTTAAGGTGCACGGTTTTACGGGCGCGGGCAACGGCATGACAGGCAAAAACTACGGTCTTCCCCGTTTCAGGGACTGCTCGTTTACCTCGCGGTTTCCGTTTGCCGAAATCTCGCTTTCCGACGAGAATGAGCCGTTTGACGTGCTTATAGCCGGCTACTCGCCATTTATACCGGGGGATGCCGACTCCTCGTCGCTTCCCGCTGCGTCGGTCAGATATACATTTAAAAACAAAACCGACGATACAATCGACGCGGTCTTCTATTTCAGCGCATTTCAGTTCATGAGCCTGCCCGGCGGCGAGCGGCACCAATACATACGCCCCATCGACGGCGGTTTTATACTTGAGCAGCTCGCGTTCGACGATAAACCCCACACTTACGGCGCATTTGCCATTACTACAGAGACACCCGCCTACATAAACACCGATTTTTACCGCGGCGGCTGGTGGGATTCTTTCACCATGCGCTGGAACACTATTGATGCCGGAGTTGTCACCGGAAAAGCCGCGGCTGACAACCGCTCGCCCGGCGGTGCGCTCGAAATACCGTTTACTGTCGACCCGCAGGGCGAGTATTCGGTCACAATACACATGAACTGGTATGTGCCCGATTCACACCTGCGCATCGGGCCCGATCTGCCCGACGACCACGACCGCTCGACATACAAACCTTGGTATGCGGGGCAGTACGGCTCCATCGAGGAGGTTGTGCGTGATTACACAAAACGCCACGCCGAACTTTTAGCCGAAACAGAAAAGTTTACGCGGACATTTTACGACACCGATCTGCCCGGTGTTATCGTTGAGGCTATCGCTGCCAACCTCTCGATATTAAAATCGCCTACGCTGCTGCGGCAAATAGACGGCAGGCTGTGGGGCTGGGAAGGCTGTGCCGACACTTTTGGAAGCTGCCATGGCTCTTGCCAGCATGTCTGGAACTACGCACAGGCGATTCCCCATCTTTTCCCCTCGCTCGAGCGCACCTATCGCCAGGTCGAGTTCAACGAGGACATGGACGAACACGGGCACCAGCAGTTCCGCACACTCTTGCCCATACGCAAAAACACGCACGATTTCCATGCCGCATCCGACGGTCAGCCCGGCGGCATCATGAAGATGTACCGCGATTGGCGGATTTCGGGCGACACCGAATGGATTGCCTCGTACTGGGACAAGCTCGTGCTGTCCATGGAATACTGCATCCGCACATGGGACCCTGACGAGCTTGGAGTGTTCCGCGAACCGCACCATAACACTTATGATATTGAGTTCTGGGGCGCCGACGGCATGTGCACCTCCTTCTATCTGGGTGCACTCAAAGCGATGGTCGAAATCGGGCGCGCGCTCGGCCGCGACGTGTCACGTTACGAAACCCTCTACAACCGCGGCTGCGAGTATATGGAAACAAAGCTGTGGAACGGCGAATACTTCTACCAGGCAACCGAGTGGAAGACATTGCGAGCCAAATTTGACGACGGCGGCGACCCGGTTCTTGCAAAGGAAGGACCCAAGTATCAGTACGGCACCGGCTGTCTTGCCGATGGTGTGCTGGGTGCATGGATTGCGCGTTTTTGCGGTCTCGGCGAGATACTCGACCCCGAGAAAGTAAAAAGTCACCTGCTTTCGGTCTATAAATACAATTTCCGCGAAAATCTTTTGGACCATGCCAACCCTCAGCGACCCGGATTTGCGCTCGGAGACGACGGCGGTCTGATTCTTTGCACCTGGCCGCAAGGCGGCAAGCCGTCCATACCCTTCCCTTACTCCGATGAGGTTTGGACAGGCATCGAGTATCACATCGCGGCTCATCTTGCCTCATACGGATACAAGGAGGAAGCCGAAACAATCGTGCGCACTCTCCGCGAGCGCTATGACGGTGAGCGCCGCAACCCCTATGACGAATACGAGTGCGGACATTGGTACGCCCGCGCGCTTGCATGTTACGCGCTGCTCGAGGCATATACCGGCGTGCGTTATGACGCCGTGACAAAGACGCTTTATGCCAAAGTCGGCAACAGCAGGTCGTTCCTTTCAGCCGAAACCGGCTATGGCACCGTAACCGTAAACGGCACCGATGTTACCGTCGACGTAGTGCGCGGCAAAATCGACATTGAAAAAGTTGAAATTATCGAGTAAATAAAGCTGTAATGAGGGGAGTATTCTATGCTTGCGCAAAGCAAGGATGAATCTCCCCTCAATTATTATGCCGTAACGACAGGCACTTGTTCCGCATAATCTGTTATAAAAAACACCGGGGTGTAAACATGGATAATGCGGAAATAATCTTTGACGGCGGCACCTGTGCGGAAGTTGATGTCGACCTTCCATATCCACCGATAAGGGTGGAACGTCCCAACCTCGACTATGCGGTGGCATTGTTCAGGCAGTACTCGGGTTACGACGGCGAGCTTACCGCGACGACCCAATACATATATCAAAACATGGTGCTTTTGGAAAGCAACCCGACGGCGGCGGCTCTGCTCGAGTGCATAGCAATAAATGAAGCACGTCACTTTCAGATTCTCGGGCAGCTTATCTACATGTTAGGAGCTGACCCCAAACTATATGCCCCAACAAGGCTGCGCGACGAACCCCAACGCATCCAAAGCATGAGGTTTGACGTAACAGCAGCCGAGGGATACTCGTGGTGGAGCGGCGACATGCTTATATATGACCACGATTTTACCACTATGATACGCAACAATTTGGAGCTTGAATACATTGCTATAGCAAACTACAACGCTGCGCTTCGCGTTATAAACGATATATACGTCAGACCTATTCTCGAGCGAATCATCCTCGACGAACAGCGTCATATAGTGATTTTCAACCAGCTTTTGGGCACGCCTCCCCAGAACGAGGGCTGACTTCCCGGCCCCCGGCGGGTTAAAATAGGCTCCGAGATTCTGAATCTCGGAGCCTATTTTTTATGTCATCCTCATGCAACACTAAACCTACCTTGCCCGCATCAGAGACGCGATAAAAAATCCTTTCCACTGCGATTAAACTTCAGGCATTTTTATGTATAATAGTAAACATGTGAGGAAACGTTCTAGATAATCTCCCATATACCTTTTGGACTAACATTTGCAGCTTTCATTCTCCTAGCTTTCCTTAACTCTGTTGCTGCCCAACGGATATCGTATTGCCATGTGTAAAATAAATCGCCGGATTTTTCAAGATCGTTTTTGTAATGTTCCCAAACATATCTGCAGACACCGACTATATCCGACCGTCCTCCCAGTTTTTTGAGTGAATCGTATAGAAT
>ERZ773359.716-NODE-716-length-47637-cov-17.522109_pt1 | contig 47637 bp, 41 predicted proteins | sample MGYA00374955_ERZ773359 | MGnify/ENA primary metagenome ERZ773359 (study PRJEB29098, sample SAMN04486028) | biogas fermenter metagenome | study: EMG produced TPA metagenomics assembly of the Biogas fermentation microbial communities from Germany - Plant 4 DNA1...
ACCCCTGGAGAACAATTCTCCCTGTTTCCAGCACGTAGCCCCGATCAGCAACTTGGAGGGCCTTGACTAGATTCTGTTCGATAATTAGCATCGAAGCGCCCTGTTCTTTCAAAGCAGCTAGGATACGGAAGATCTCATCGACAATGATGGGAGCCAGACCTAAGGAAGGCTCATCGAGAATTAATAGTTGAGGCTCCATCATCAAAGCCCGGCCAATAGCTAGCATCTGTTGTTGACCGCCGCTGAGGGTTCCCGCCGGTAGCTTGGCCCGTTCCTTGAGAATGGGGAAGATCTCATAGACCTTCGCCATCAGCTCCTCCCGTTTGTCCTTAGTACGTTTAGTATAGGCACCAAGGATCAGATTCTCTTCCACCGACAAGGTGGCCAGAATTCCCCGATCTTGCATGATATGAGCGATGCCCATTTCGGCCCGGTGGAAGGCAGGCGCCGTTGTGATGTTCTCTGCAAACCACCAGATGGCACCTTCGGTGACGGGCACGATGCCTGAGATTACCCGCAACACGGTTGTTTTCCCCGCTCCGTTGGACCAGGCAAGCACTGCACCTTGAACTCAAAACTCAAAGGATCACCACATTTAGGGCTTGACCCGGCACCGAGCAACGCGCCTTTTTCTTCGCCGTTGCAGCTTTGTGCCGGGTCTTTTTTGACAAGCCTACATAAACGTCCACAAGGGACCTGCTGCTATCAGACTCCTGGATGAGAATCTCGCTATTATGCAGGGAGTGCTCGTGACTTGGCTTTCAGGGAGCCCCAGCGACCATAAGCTCTAGTTGAGTTGAGAACAGCAATGAGGGCTACACCTACGTCGGCGAAGACTGCACTCCACATCGTCGCCGCGCCTATGGAACCGAGCATCAAGACTAGGGCCTTCACCCCTAAGGCAAAAATGATGTTTTGCAGGACAATTCGCCGGGTTCTCTTGGCGATTTCGATAGCATCGGCTATCCGGGCTGGATTGTCATCCATGATGACAACGTCGGCCGCTTCAATGGCTGCATCAGATCCAAGCCCGCCCATGGCGATGCCCACATCGGCCCTGATTAAGGCCGGTGCATCGTTGATCCCATCCCCCGCGAAGGCAACCTTGCCGCTCCGCTCCATGACCATCTCCAGGGCGCGGACTTTCTCCTCCGGCAGGAGATTGGCCTGAAACTCATCGATGCCAACTTCATCGGCAACCTGGCTTGCAACATGGTCCACGTCCCCCGTCAGCATTACCGTCTTCTTGACGCCGACCCGCTGGAGCCTTTTGATGGCGACGGAAGCCTCCTCTTTGACTTGGTCAGCTAGGCGAATGCGACCGGTAAGGACTCCTCCCTTGGCCACATTGACCACCGTTCCATCAGTTGCACAAACGTCATGCTCGATATTCTCATGATGGAGGAGACGATCGTTGCCGGCGAGCACCCTTTCACCTCTGACCAGAGCCCGCATCCCCATTCCCCGCAGCTCCTCGCTTTCAGTGATGGCATCATGGTCAATCGGGCCGCCTTGATAGGCTTCCCGGATGGAAAGGGATACCGGGTGGTCGGAGTAGGCTCCGGCGTGAACGGCCAGACGCAAGACCTCATCTTCGGAGAAGTCTTCTTCCGGCTCGATCTCGACCACACGGAAGGCACCATGGGTGAGGGTCCCCGTCTTGTCAAAGACCACCGTATCGACCTTAGCCAGTGCTTCCAGGTAGTTGGCACCCTTGACTAGTATCCCCCGTCGGGAGGCGCCGCCAATCCCGGCAAAGTAACCTAAGGGGATGGAGATAACCAGGGCGCAAGGACAGGAGATGACTAGCAGAACCAAGGCGCGATGGACCCAGTCGGAAAAGACTTGCCCGGGAACAAGTAGGGGCGGCAGGATAGCTAAAGCGGCCGCCAAGGCTACTACCGCCGGGGTGTAGTAGCGACTAAAGGTGGTTATAAATCGTTCCGTATGGGCTTTCCGCTCCCCAGCCTCTTCCACCAGCCTCAAAATCCGGGCAACCGACGATTCACTGTAGGGGTGTTCAACTTCGATGACGACCACTCCCCTGGTGTTCACCATCCCGGCCAAGGCTTTCTCACCCACGCCTAGGGACCGAGGCATGGATTCACCGGTCAGGGCCGATGTATCCATGAGGGTCTCTCCTTCGATCACGCGGCCGTCCAAAGGCACCCGCTCTCCCGGACGGACCAGTATCCTCTCTCCGGGAACAACCTCCTCGGGACTCACTTCCCGCCAGTCTCCCCCCCGATCGACCCTAGCATAGTCAGGACGAATTGCGAGGAGGGCTTGGATGGCCCCCCGGGACCGCTCTACAGCCTTGTCCTGGAGCAGTTCCCCGAGGGAAAACAACACCATTACACCCACCGCTTCCGGTATCTCACCGATGGCAATTGCTCCAAGGGAGGCGATGCTCATCAGAAAGTTTTCATCAAAGAGTCGACCGTCCAAGATGTTGTGGCCTGCGCTAAGAAGGACCCTCCAGCCTGCAGCTAGATAAGCAGCTAGCAGCAAGACCATCCACGGTCCATGCCCCGTACCGCGGCTTACCATCCCAATGGCAAAAAGAATGAGTGCCCCCAGAGTCTCTTTGCCGCGATTTGTTCCGTGCTCGTGGCCGCATCCATGGCTGCATCCGCAGCTTGGCCCAGCAACACAAGTCTCCATAGCTTCGCCCCCTCTACGCCGAGCTAGTAACTAATAAATAATTCAACAATTGTTTAAGTGTCACCTGCATCATACACCCCTGGGAAATCTATGTCAATACCTCTTCCGGAAGCCCTCCCCAAGAACCTCCAGCAATAACTACACCTAGCCGGGGGAAACTGAAGTAGGTTTAACCTTTGCTAAAGGAGACCTCTATGGATATACCCCTCAAGACTTTTCCGATCACAGTGCCCATCATGACTTTCAACTGGGATGCACCTCCCGCAGGCCCTCCCCAGGAGGACTTCACCGAAGAAGAAGTGATCGATGACATGCTTGCGGTCAAGTTCTCGCGAGATGCCATCAGGGACGTCATCACCGCCATTCGCCAAGGCAGATGGGGAAGCTGGACCGACTTCAAACTGGCCTGGCTGGGCCATGTAATCAATGCCCAGGGAGGGCAGGACCTCCATTGTCCCCGCAACTTGGGCGAACACTGGCGGAAAGTCGGGGTGATCCCCTACCCCCATCAGCTAAATACCCTGAAAACCGTGGTACACAAGATGCACGGGCGGGCCATCTTGGCCGATGAAGTGGGACTCGGGAAGACCATTGAGGCGGGGATGATCCTCAAAGAATACCTCCTCCGCGGCATGGTCCGCAAAGCCCTGATCCTGACCCCTAGCTCCCTTTGCTATCAGTGGTACAGCGAACTGCGAGAGAAGTTCTTGATCACACCCTGGCTGCAAAGGAGCGACAAGGACTGGGAGCGGGCGCCGATCCTCATCGCCTCATTGGACACGGCCAAACGCTCTCCCCACCGGGAGATAATACTCAGTCAAGAGTACGACATGGTGATCGTCGATGAGGCCCATAAGCTGAAAAATGACCGCACCCAGAACTGGCACTTGGTCAATAGCATCAAGAAGAAGTTTTGCCTGCTGCTGACGGCAACACCTGTTCAAAACGATTTGAAGGAGCTCTACAATCTGATCAACTTGTTAGAGCCGGGGCTACTGGGAACTTACCGAGCCTTTCGGGAGCTGTTCATGGAAGATCGTCGCACGCCAAAGAACGTGGAGGACCTCCATGGCCTCCTGCAGCAAACCATGATCCGGAACCGCCGGGGAGCTCAAGGGATTCATCTGCCGAAACGGGTGGTGAACAACCAGATTATCGAGCTGCTGCCGGAGGAAAAGCTCCTCTACGATGGGGTGCAGGAATTCGTTCAAAGGGAATACCATCGCTGTCTGGCTAGCGGCGGCAACCCCCTGCCCCTCATCACCTTGCAGCGAGAAGTGTGCTCGAGCGCCCATGCAGCTTATTATACTCTGGCGAAGATGCACGAGTCTCGAGGCTCCCATGTCCGGCCTTTGCTGGAGCTGGCGGCAACCATCGACAAGGGAGCCAAGCTCCTCGTTTTAGAGGAATTAGTCAAGAATCTCGGGGAAAAAGTCATCATCTTCACCGAATACCGGGCCACCCAGGAATACCTCCGCTACCACCTGGAGAGGGCCGGGTTCCTCACCGTCGGGTTCGACGGCAGCCTTTCCCCCGGCAAAAAGGAATGGATCAGGCGGCAATTCCAAGAGCAGGCGGACGTCCTGGTCAGCACCGAATGTGGCGGAGAAGGGCTCAATTTCCAGTTCTGCCGCAATGTGGTCAACTTTGACCTCCCGTGGAATCCGATGCGCCTTGAACAACGGATCGGCCGGGTTCATCGGCTTGGTCAAAGAAGAAATGTAAACATCTTTAACCTAGTCACCCTCAATACCATCGAGGAACATATCTTATACCTGCTCCACGAAAAGATCGGCATGTTTGAAATGGTGGTGGGTGAGCTCGATGCTATCTTGGGGGCAGCCGACAGCACCTTCGAGACCAGCCTGGCCCAGATTTTCCTAACCGCGCGCGATGGTGCAGAGCTGCGGACAAGACTCGACAACTTAGCCGGGGAGCTAATGTCAAAGAAGCGGCAGGACCCACTGATCTCTCTCATTTAAAGGACGATGACGATGGATGCAAACATCGAATACTTTCTGCAACAGTACTTGGCTAGCCGGGGCCTTGGCTGGCAAGGGAGAGAAAAAGCCCTGGAAGTTGAGCTATCGGCGGAGCTGGCTGAGGCCTTGGCCTGGAGAGAGTCGCCCCGGGTCCTTCTGACCTGGGACCTTGATACCGCCCTGGCCAGCCCTGAGGCCTTGCTGCTTGCCCCTAAGAGCCAAAGCCTCGAGCGGCTCCTCAGTACGATCAACGGATTCATCACTTGCTGCCACATCCCCAGCTCAGCCGAAGGACCCTTCCGGCCCCATTTCCTATGGCTTTTTCACTTGTCCTATCAGGCGCGGGAGTCCCGGGAAGAGATTCTCCCGGTGGTCGTCGACATGGTCGATGGACGCGCAGTGGGGATGCTCGGGGAGGACCTTGATTGCCATCCCGGAGTGCCGGAGCCCAGGGAAAAAAGGCGGCTCTCCTTCCGCCGGGCCTATTGGCACGGCTGTGAGTTCGTGAAGCAATACCTGAGGGAAGAGGCCAAAACCTGGGCCCAAAGGGCCAGGTCGGATCTGGAGAGGCGGCTCAGGGACCTTGAGAGACACTTTGGCGACCTGGGCGAGGACGGGGATAGACCGATCCGACTTGAGGAAGAGAGCCTGCGCTTCAGCCCCAAAGTCCTAGTCAGCCTGCGCGGGGGAGCCCTCATCTATTGGAAGCGTCCTCCCAGCGCTTTAGCTGTTTGCGAATTCCCCGCTCAACCATCGCCGACAGGGGAGGCGCCGGCGGACGCTCCCGGACCGTTTCCCCCCGAGGGGCGGGAGCCTTAGGCACATAGTCTTCCATGCCCAGCAGGCGGTGGAGGATGACTAGTGCCGCCTCCTTATCAGGTATCCGCCCCCTGCTGTCGGTATCCAGCTGGGCCGGCGGCAGGGGAGCCCCAACGCACGAAGGACAGCCATCCTCACAGGGACAGCCTTTGATGATGTCGAGGGAGGCTTTGAGCAGGTCCTCCATGAGTTGATAAGCCTTCTGGGCAAGTCCAATCCCCCCAGGATAGCGATCGACGAGGAAGATGCTGGGCAGGCCGGTGTTCGTAGCATCAACGATGGTGGAAATGTCCGACCCGTCGCACATCAGCAGAAGGGTTGCCACCTCCCCCATCACATTGGCCACTCCCAAGAGGCCCTCCATGGGACTGCGGCCGTACTCCTGGACCTTCCTAAGGACCTCCTGGGGCGGAATCAACCAGCAGCCCGTAGTCTCGAGGGTGACCAGGGGCAAGTGGACCTTGCCATAGCCGATGTTTTCCCGGCTGTTGAACTTGATCTTCTTAAACATGTACGTGAGAAAGCTAACCCCCACCTCACCGTAGCAAAGGGTGCTCTGTTCCCACGTCCGCTGTTGGTCAAGATGGAGGACTTGCACCTTCCGCTCCGTCACTGCCTGAGTGTAGTAGTCGACCGCCGCCATGCGAACATAAGCGACCCGCTGGTCGACGTCAAGTTTTTCCACCACGTAGACTTCCCCGTCGTGGATGTAGACTGCCTCCTCATGGAGCTGGGTAAAGGCGCTGAGCTCATCCATGCTGCCGATGACCTCGGGACCTTCATCCTTCACCTGGATGATGGTGTAAGTCGCATCGGAGATATTGCGTAGACTAAAGTCATCGGCCGGATAGGTCCTGCCTCGCCAATACCATTTTTCACCCGACAAGAGCAGCTGTCGATCTTCCGCGAGGATGTCCAAAAGAGCAGGGGCCGAGGGGCCAAACTGCAGCTCCTCATCGATCTTGATGGGCAATTCATAGGCTGCCGCCCGCAGATGGCCCAGGACGATGTAGGGATTGTTCTTGTCGATGACCGCGTTTTCCGGCGACCGGCCGAAAAAGTAAGAGGGGTTTTCTATCAGGAATTGATCGATGGGCAGGTCGTTGGCGATCAAGACGGCCAGGGAATCCTCCGTGCCCCGTCCGGCTCGGCCCGCCTGCTGCCAGACGCTGGCGATGCTGCCCGGAAAGCCAACGAGCAGGGCGGCATCGAGGCTGCCGATGTCGATCCCCAGCTCCAACGCGTTGGTGCTGGCTACACCCAACAGCTCACCCTTAAAGAGGAGTTCTTCAATACTCCTCCGTTCGCTGGGCAAATAGCCCCCGCGATAGGCGCGGACCATCTTGGCCAAGGAAGGACTCTCCTTCGTCAGCTCCTCCCGAACGTAACGATACAAAAGCTCCGCCTGCACCCGGGTCCGGGTAAAGCCAATCACCTGGTGCCGTTCTTTAATCAGCTGCACCATGAGGTTTTTCGCTTCGAAATTGCTGCTCCGTCGCAGGCCTGTCTCCTCAATCCGGGGCGGGTTCCACAAGACAAACCACTTGCCTCCCCTAGCGGAGCCGTCATCGTCGACTAGGGCCATCTCCTTCCCCGTCAGCTCTTCGGCCAGCTCCAGGGGATTGGCGATGGTCGCCGAACAGCAGATATAAACCGGTGAGGCGCCGTAGTAAGCCAGGATCCTATCGAGGCGGCGGAGCACATTTGCCATGTGAGAGCCGAAAATGCCCCGGTAAACGTGGATTTCATCGATCACTACATATCGTAAACCGCTAAAAAAACGGGTCCAGGTGGGATGGTGGGGCATGATCCCCCCGTGGAGCATGTCGGGGTTGGTCAGGATCAAATTGCCCTCCTCCCGCAGGCGGCTGCGACTGTTTCGGGGCGTATCCCCGTCGTACGTGCCGCAGTTCACGGGCAGGCCCTTCCCTTGCCAGCGCAAGAGGCCCTGCAGCTGGTCCTGGGCTAGAGCCTTGGTGGGGAACAGATAAAGCGCGGTGGCCCCTTCCTCCAGCAAAGACTCCATTACCGGCAGATTGTAGCACAGGGTCTTGCCCGAGGCGGTCCCGGTAGCCACCACCACATGGCGATCCCGCCGGGCCAAGTTGATGGCCTGGACTTGATGGCTGTAAAGGCCTTCGATGCCGAAGCGTTCGAGGGCTCTTGCGAGCGGGTCCGGCAGGGGCCGCTCCAAGGAGCCGTACCGAGGAGGGCTCGGGGGGAGATAATGCACATGTCTCACCTGCCCCCGGTAGTCCCGCCGGGAAGTAATCTCTTGGAGAAAGCCCTCCACGTTCATAACGCACCTCTCCCCAACCAGGTTATCCGGGAAGAAGTTCGTCATTGGTGGGGGCAACCCCTTCCCCGGCACACCCCTCACATAGGATGGCCTCCCGGTCAATGGCGGTGATTTCCCCTTCACACCGGGTGCAAAGGGGCTCAAGCCATTTGTTTCGCAACGGGTCGTAGTGGCCTGGGATGCACTCCCCTCCCCGCCACAGCTCAACCTCCCAGCGAGGCACCCACAGGTGGGCCCCGCTGACCAAGGAAACCTCTACATCGACGGCCGTCTGCCCCCAAAGCTCTTGGAGCCGCCGTCCGTGTTCCTCCCGCAGCAGAGCTAACCTTTCCTCATATTCTTCCTGAGCCGATCGGATCTGCGCCCTGAGGGCCAAAGCCCTGCGCCCATATAGCCTCCGGGTGTCATCGGTGCGGGCCAGGTCGCAGCGCACATTGGCGACGGCCAACTTGCGAAAGAGGCTCCGCAGAGATTGGAATTCTTCCTGAGCCAGGGATTCGTAGTAACCAGTCAATCGCTCCACATCCCGGGCGAGCTTGGAGCGAGCTAGGCTTTCCAGCTCCGCCCGCCTAGAATCGATCTCCTCCTGTAGATAGACTAAAGCCCGGCGGAACAGACGCACGGGCTGGTAGGCCAGGTTTTCCAGTTCAGAGAGACTGTCCGCCTTGGAGCGGACCCGACAGGTTCGCGGGGGGCGGAAGCCTGCCCCCAAGCTGAGATCCAAAGGGGGCAGCCTCTGTTCGGTGTAAGAGTCGAGCCAGATGGTCACAACCTCTTCAACCCGTTCATGTCCCAGGTAAACGATGCGAAAGTTGAAGAGGAACTCGCTCTGGTAGATCAAGGCCCTCGGAACGGGCCGCCAGGGGCCTTGGAATGGGGGGAACTGCTCCTTCACGGGAAAGATCAGGCTGGTTGTTCGACCCCGCCTAGACGCCAAGGCGAGCATCCGGTCAACCAAAGGATGGCCATAAGTCAGATGGTCCAAGTCGGGCGCTGACTTCTCCCGGGAGAAGGTGAATGACAGCTGCCCCGCTCCATCGAGCAGGGGATAATCCCCTTGGATGGAATAGACTCCGTCCTCCTTGCGGCAGGGAGTGCCGCTGAGGGCAAGAAAATCCCGTACAAAGGCGCAAAGCTCCTCTTCATCTAACCTCATCCTTCCTCCTCCTCATCGAGGAGCAGCCGGTTCAGGCTCGCCACTTGCCCTGCATCAAAGCATGAACGGACCAGCTCATCGCCCATGCGGGCGACTTCTCCATCCAGGGCCTCTCCTTCCAAGGACAAAAAGAGCCTCCCCAACCGGTACTCCATGCTCTCACCGCTCCACTCCCCAAGCAACGGGTCAATTTCCCCCATCACCTTGGTGAACATTTGCAGTTTCTTGTCGAGGAGAAATAGGACGTGTTCCTCGATGCTTTCTTGGGCAACTAGGTTTAGGCCGACTATCGGCCGGGTCTGTCCCAACCGATCGATCCGGCCAAGGCGCTGGGCAAGGCGCATCGGGTTCCATGGCAGATCGAAGTTGACGAGGAGACGGCAAAACTGCAGGTTCCGACCTTCACCGCCCGCTTCCGTGCTGACCATGACCCGGCAGCCTTCCGCAAAAGCAAATACCGCCTCATCCTTTTCGGTCTGATCCATGGTTCCATGGAAGAGACAGTGGGCTATGTCCTGTTCCTTTAAGGCCGCCGCGATCAAGGCCTGGGTCTGCCGGAAGGAAGTAAAGATCAAGACCTTCTCATCCCCGTGCTCGGTTAGAAAGTCCAACAAAGCTTCGATCTTCCCATAGCGGCTTACCCCGGCCGCTAGACTTGCCAGATCCCGAAAAGCCCGCCCCATGTCCTCGGATACCTTGCCGCGACTGGCCATGAGCTGCAAGGTCCGTCCCGCAGCCCAAGGGCTGCTGCATATCTCCCGGAGGATGAGGACGAGGAATAATAGATTCTGGGGGCGGTCAGGGTTTTCCCGATAAAGCCGGCGAAGCTCGCGTAGGGCCTTCTCGTAAAATTCCCGCTCCTCCGGGGTCAAGGGGACCATCTTGGTCATTATCCGCCGATTAGTGAGGGGGAGCATCGCGGCCTTCCGGCTGGTGCGCACCATCACCTCCCTCAATAGGCGGCGAAGCTCCGGCAAGTTCCGGGGGGAGCGGCGATCGAAGGTGAAGGTGCGCCGAAACTCGCTGTAGGTGGCCAGCTGCCCTGGCCGCAGCAAAGTCACTAGATTATGAAGTTCGCCGAGATCATTTTGCAGGGGAGTTGCCGTCAGGAGGAGCAGGTACTTTTTCTTGAGCCCGTCGACGAAGCGGTAATTGATTGTCGCCTTATTCTTCAGATGATGGGCCTCATCCACAATTACCAGATCCCAGAGGACCTGTCCGATTACTTCGGCGTGCTGGGGCCTCTTGGCCGTGTCGAGGGAGGCTAAGACCAGGGGACCTTGGTGCCAGTGCTGGGTGCTCCTGGCCTCAACGACCGGCAGCTTAAACTTGCTCGTTATTTCTCCCCGCCATTGGCTGACGAGGGAAGCCGGCGTCAGGATAAGGGCCCGGCGGACAAGGCCCCGCAGCCAATACTCCATCAGGATTGCCAAAGCTTCGATGGTCTTCCCCAGGCCTACTTCATCGGCCAGGATGGCCCTCCCCCGCATGTCCCGCAAGACGGCAAAGACGGCCTTTTCCTGGTGGGGATACAAGCGCAGATCAGGCAGGTGCTCTAAGCACCAAAGGGATTCGAAGCCTTTGCGCAAGGCCAACAGTTCAGCTCGCTGCCGGAGTTGAAACCAGGCGGGGGCATCGTAAGTGCCTTGGCACAAGTCCCGCAAGACGGCAAGTTCGTCGGGCCCGAGGGTGGACTCAACTTGCATCGCTTCCCTCCCTGAGCAGCGCGGCCAGTTCCACCCCCGCCCGCCTGACATCCCCCGCCCCCAGAGTGATGACCAGGTCCCCAGGCCGCAGATGGGGGACAAGTCCGGTCGCCGCCTCCTCAAGGTGGAAATAAAGGACTTCTTTGCCCGTCTGGCCTTGAATGTGGCGGGCTAATTCCTCGGCAGTCACCTGCGGGCATGGTTTTTCCGAAAGGGGCGAATAGATGGGCACAAGGACGATTACATCGGCTTCTTTGAGGGCAGGTCCAAACTCATCCCAAAAAAAACGGGCCCGGCTGTAGCGATGGGGCTGAAAGACAGCCACGATCCGTCGCCCCCAGCCTTCCCGGGCGGCCTGCAAGGTGGCTGCGATTTCTGTGGGGTGATGGGCATAGTCGTCAAAGACCAGGATATCCCCCACTTGGGCGATGGGCTCGAACCGCCGGCCCACGCCCCGGAAGTTGGCAAGGTGCCGAGCGGCCTCAGCAAAGCTAACGCCGCACTCGGCGGCAGCGCCAAGGACCCCCAAGGCATTGATAAGATTATGCCTGCCGGGCACTCGGAGCTGCAAAGTCCCTAGGGGCTCCTTTTCCTTCAGGACAAGGCATGATGCCTCCCCGGGGCGAAGCTTCACGTCCCGGCATGTGTACTGGGCGGAGGGGTCTAGTCCATAGGTGATGACCTTTCTCCTTCCCGCCCTCTGTAGGAGCTCCCGGGTTCCTTCCTCATCCACCCGCAAGACTAAGACGCCGTCCGGATGGATGTTGTCCACAAACCGGGCATAGGTCTCTTTGAGCCGGTCCCAAGAGCCGCCATAAAACTCCAGGTGATCGGGCTCGACGCTGGTGATCAAGGCGATGTGGGGCCGGTAGCGGAGTAAAGAGCCGTCGCTCTCATCGGCCTCGGCAACTAAGAAGCGGCCCTGCCCGTACTTGGCTCCCCCCCGCAGCTCCGGAAGTTCGCCTCCGACTAAGATCGTCGGATCGAGGCCGGACCACTCCAAGACTAAGGCCAACATGGCCGTGACGGTGGTCTTGCCATGGGCTCCGGCCACTGCGATGCCTGTCCTTTCGTTCATGAGCTCAGCTAAGGCTTGGGAGCGGTGCAGGACGGGAATGCCCGCGGCTCTAGCCCTTTCCAGCTCTTCGCTTCGGGGGTCGACGGCGGTGGAATAAATGACCAAATCGACCCCCTCTAAGTGCTCCGGACTATGGCCGAGCTCAACTAGGGCCCCCAATCCCATCAACTGCCGGGCGGCTTCGCTGAGACGCAGATCGCAGCCAGTCACCCTTTTCCCCATTTGCAAAAGCACTTGGGCCAGAGAGCTCATCCCTGACCCCCCAATCCCCATAAGATGGATCTGCCGGCTGCTCCTTAGTATCCCCAAAGTCATCCTTCCTCGATCCCGCAGGCATAATCTCCCTTAATAATATGGCCGGGGCGGGCAGTTTTCATAACTACATTCCGTTCGCGGGCACCCCGGCAATTCCCCTGATGTAGGCAGCTACGATATCGGCTAGCAGGGCCGCCGCATACTTGGCCTCGGCGATGGTATTGCCGCGGTAGTCGCCAATAAAGACCGTCGCGGACTGGGGATGGGCTGAGCCGTTGAGCATTGCGTGCTGAACCTTGATTCCCCTTGACAGCCCCGGGTACATATCCTCCATCAAATCCCGCAGCGCTTCAGCAAAGGCCAGATTCTGCTCCATGTAGGGATTATCCTCATCCCCCACGACAAAGAGGATGGTAGCTGCTTCCGCATCGTTGACCTTGACCGTCGTGTAACCCGGGGGCCGAGGGGGAAGACCATCGCGGTGAATATCCAGGACTGCTCCAACCACAACCCCTGTGTCCAAGACCTGGCGCAAGCTCTTCAGAGAATTGGTATATGATTCGCTGTACTTGGGGTAATCGTGGATTTCCGTGATGTGAATGGCCTTGATGCCCTTAGCCTCCAAAGCTCGGCCTAGTTCCGCGCCCACCTCCACGATTTGCCCTGGTTCACCCCTGGTGTGGGAGTCCCCCGGAGAGTAGTTCTCGGTGGTGTGGGAGTGATAGATGACGACTACCGGAAGAGCAGGTTCGGGGGCCGCCTTCTCCCCGGCATCCTGCGGAGGGACGGGTCGGACCTGTCTGCCTCCCGGCGCAAACCCGAAGTACTTGGCCCCCAATACTGCCACTACGACCAGCACAACCAGAATGAAAAGCAGACCAGGACCATTTTTCTCGCCGCCTCTAAACCTTGCCACTTCCATCGACCTCCTTCCTCGAAAATATATGAGGGAAGGAGGGGCTATATAACCCAAGCGAGGGAAGAATGGGGAAAAGTTGTCTTTACTCGATCAGACCCTCTAGCTGCTCCATCACCGCCTGTAGTCTAGCCATGTACTCCCCATAGGCCACCCAATCGCCCTCCTCGAGCTGCCGCCGCGCCTCCTTATAATACTCCACCGCTTGACGGATTAGCCCATCCTGGCTTGGCAGCTCCCGCGGCTCTTGGGGAACTGCCTCCCGGGGTCTGCCGAATATCTCCTCCAAGGCGGCTTGGAAGGTAGGCTGCATGGTAATGCGGTTCTTGTAGGCGACGATAACCATCTTCAGCTCAGGCAGTTGACTTTGCTCCGCCTGTAAGTATAACGGTTCTACATACAGCAAGGATCCTCTAATGGGGATGACCAGGAGATTCCCCCTGACTGCTTGGGAGCCCGTCTGGCTCCACAAGGTGAGCTGCTGGGAAATGAAGGTATCCTGGTCGATGCGGGCCTCGATCTGGGCCGGGCCATAAGTCAGAGCCTGTTTGGGGAAGCGGTACACCAGGATTTGGCCATACTTTTCCCCGTCGCAGCGGGCGGCCATCCAGGCCACCATGTTGTTTCGCCGGGCCGGGGTGAAGGGCAGCATCAGGACGAACTCCTCCGCGTCCCCTTCCAGCCCCATGATGACGTAATAGGGACTCATCTCCTGCTCCCGGCCCCAAGCCACTTCCCGGGCCGGCTCCCACAAGTCCTCCCGGTTGTAGAAGACGGTGGGGCTGCGCATGTGATAGAGGGCATAGACCCTCGTCTGCAGTCGGAAAAGCTCCTCTGGGTAGCGCAGGTGCTCGCGCAGCCCCTTGGGCATCGCCTCGATAGGTTTGAACAGCCCGGGATATACCTGGCTGTACATTCTAATTAGGGGATCCTCATCGTCGATGATGTAAAAATCCACGGTCCCATGATAAGCATCAACGATGACCTTGACCGAACCGCGAACGTAGTTGCCCCATCCCCGATAGGGCTGGGAATAGGGATAGCGGTCCGTAACGGTATAGGCATCCATCACCCAAAAGAGCCGGCCTTCGTCGAGGACAATATAAGGATCCGGATCGTAGCGCAGGAAGGGGGCAATTGCCCGGACGCGCTCGTTGACGGTGCGACGAAACATGAGGCGGCTGTCCCTGGTGATATCCCGGGAAAGGAGAATCTTAGCCGTGCCAAAACGCAAAGCAAAGGCCGCCCGGCGGAGGAAACTGGTGAGCTGTATTCCTCCCCTGCCCTCGTAGCGGGTGAGGGCATTTTCCTCACCTAAGGGATAGTCAAACTCGGGGAGTCTAGTGTTGACGATGACGTACTGATCTGTCCGCTCCCCGTAGTAGATCTCCGGGCGAGTGATGGTGAGCTCCTGATGCCGCGTTCTTGGGGGGATATCGCTGATGAAGAAGTTGGGAAGCCCCTCGTCCGTCGCCTCATTGACAGGGGACATGACGACGCCATAGCCGTGGGTGTACTGCAGATGGGTGTTGACCCAGGTCTTGACAGGCTGCCTTTCAATCTCGATCTCCCGTGCGGCCAACATTACTTGGCGGTACTTGCCGTCCACCATGTAGCGATCCACATCTACATCGGGAAACTTGTAGTACAAGCGCATCTCCTGGAGTTGGCTGTAGGTTTGGGCCAAAGCCCGCCAATCCCACAGCCGGATGCTATCTAACGTCGCTCTCGACCCTTGCAAAAGCCCCCAATCAAGGTCTGCATCCCCCGGGTACTCCCTCTCGTCCACATCAGCTAGACCGTAGGCGGCCAAAGTCGCCTGGATGTGGTGCTCGATAAACGGGCGCTCCCGCTCCAGTTCGTTAGGCTCGACTACGTAACGCTGAACCATTCCCGGATAAATGTCGCCCAGGATCAGGGAAGCTGCGGCCAAACCGACCAGGGTGATGACAAACCCCCGCATCCCAGGGCGAAAAAGGTTTACGACCAACAAGGCCGCAGCCAGAAGAGAAAGGATGAGCAGGATCTTAAGGCCCGGCCCCAGAGCATGTACATCCGCGTAGCCGGCCCCGAAGAACCCTCCCCGCGGGGAATAGACGAGCTCATCGAGCTGGAGCCGATAGTCCCAGGCCTTAAGGAGGAGGATGCCAACGGCCAAAGCTGTGAGGTGATACTTAGCGCCCCCTGCAGCCTGAAAACGCCTGCCGGCAAAGCTGATGGAGCGGGACAGCACATAGATCACCAAGACGACCAGGAGCGTTTCCGCCACGATCCCCATCGCAGCCCCGTTCAGTAAGCGATAAAAAGGCAGCTTGAAAACAAAGTAACCGATATCCCGGCCATAAAGGGGGTCGGTCCGATTAAAGGCCTGGGCATTGAGAAAGCCCATCACCGCCTCCCAATTCTGTCCCAGGGCCGTAGAATACAAAAAGCCCAAGATCACGCTTATCAACACGAACAGACTAGTGATGGAACGGGAGGTGACAAAGGGGGGCACCCGCTCTCCCAGGCGGCCAAGGGCCTGCTCCATTTCTCCGCGGGCGAAGGATAAGTTGGCAAACATGAATAAGGCGAAGGCTAAGCCTACGGCCAGGCGCACTCCCGCCTGGTACAGGATGCTTCGCCAAAACACCCCTCCATAGCCTAGGGCATGAAACCAGAGAAGATCGGTGTACCAGCCGCTGCCCGCCACAAGCAGCATGGCTGCCCCACCGATCAGGACTAAAATCAGCATCCTCGCTCTTTTCGTCATTCCGCAGCTTCCTTCCGGCCGCCCTCACCGTACTGGAGGGTAGCCACGGTCCTGGTAGGAAGACTCACCGGTTCGCCGTTGAAGAAGGCCTTAACACCGACTGGATTGCCTATTCGCACCCAAAGACCATGCTCTGCCTCCCACCGGGCCTCCTCGCCTGCTTCTAAGTTGCGGTAAACGATGCGCTCTCCATCGGCGTGCACCTCAAACCAGCATGTCTCCTCGACGACTACCTCCAGCACAAAAGAGGCACGGGGCGGCTCCTCCACGGGGGGTTCGTCCGGCAGTTCAGGCTCCTCCGGCAAAACAGCTTCGATTAGCGGGTCTTCCGCGGGAATCTCCACCGGACTGAAGGAAAAGGACTCCTCCACCGTCACCTCCGGCAAAGACGGCAGCTCCATTTCCATCACTGGCTCCGGCTCATCGACGGTCACCGCCTCGGGGATTGGTTCATCGACAACGATCTCTTCGGCCGGAGGAACCGGCTCTTCCGGGAGGACCTCCTGGACGCCCGGTTCGGACCGGAAGCCAAAAAGATAGATCAGCCCGCCGACTAGAAGCAGCAAGAAGAAAGCTGGCCGCAGGGATCGACGACGAGTCCGACGACGGGGGGCGCGTCGGGGCTTTTCTTCCTCGATTTCAGCCTCCTGCTCGGCCTTCAACCCTTGGTAACGGGCAACCACATCCCAGCCGTTAAGGCCAATGGCCTCGGCGTAACTGCGCAGAAAACCCTTGACATACACTTCGGCGGCAATATGCTGGAATTCACCGTTCTCGATAGCTTCAAGATAACGCATGCGGATCTTGGTCTGTTCCTGGATATCCTTTAGGGAGTAGCCTCTCCTTATCCGCTCATTCCGTAGATACTCCCCCAACTCCCGCACAAGACTCCCCCCTTTGGCCTAACCCACAGTCTCCTCTTCTTCTGCCAGCAGTTCTTCTGCTTCCTCCTGACTGATCAGGACTTCCCTAGGTTTGCTGCCTTGGTAACCACCAACCACTCCCCGCAGCTCCATCATGTCCACCAGCCGCGCCGCCCTCGTATAGCCGATCCGGAAACGACGCTGGAGCATCGACACCGAAGCCTGCCCGATCTCAACCACTAAACGCACCGCATCGGGGAACAGCTCATCGTCCATGGCCGCTTGGCTGCGGGCTGCCTCGTCCTCTTCCAGGACATCGGGAATGTACTCCGGCTCGGCCCGTCCCTTCCACCACGCGATCAGTTTCTCCACATCCTTATCGGAGATAAAAGCGCCTTGCACCCGCAGCGGCTTGCTCATGCCCACCGGATAAAAGAGCATGTCCCCTTTGCCGAGGAGACGTTCCGCCCCCACCATATCGAGGATGGTGCGGGAGTCCACCTGGGACGAGACAGCGAAGGCAATCCGTGATGGAATATTAGCCTTGATGAGTCCGGTGATTACATCCACCGAAGGGCGCTGGGTGGCGATGATCAGGTAAATCCCCGCCGCCCTAGCCATTTGGGCCAAGCGGCAGACTGCCTCCTCCACTTCCCCCGCAGCCACGAGCATCAAGTCCGCCAGCTCATCGATGATGACCACCATCAAGGGCAGGGGCTCTTCGTCGGTCAGCTGGTTGTAGGTCTCGATGTTGCGCACCCCCGCGGCAGCAAAGAGCTTGTAGCGGTTCTCCATTTCGCCCACCATCCATCGCAGGGCCGTGGCCGCCTTCTTGGGCGATGTCACCACGGGACAGAAAAGATGGGGGATGCCCTCGTAGACGGCCAGCTCGACTCGCTTGGGGTCAATCATGAGGAGCTTGACTTCATCGGGGCCCGCCTTGAAGAGTAGGCTGGCGATGATGCTGTTGAGACATACGCTCTTGCCTGACCCCGTCGCCCCGGCGATCAAGAGGTGGGGGAGCTTCTCCATACTGGTTACCACCGGGTTGCCGGCGATGTCCTTGCCCAGGGCGATAGTCACCTTCGATGGGCTATCGAGAAAAGCCGGTGATTGCAAGACCTCTTTCAGATAGACGGTGCTTCGCTCTTTGTTGGGCACCTCGATGCCCACTACGGACTTCCCGGGGACGGGGGCTTCAATCCGGACCCCAACGGCCGCCAGGGACAGGGCAATATCATCGGCGAGGCTGACGATGCGGCTAACTTTGATCCCTGGCGGCGGCTCAACTTCATAACGGGTGATCACCGGACCTTGGCAAACCTGGACCACTTTCGCGGACACGCCGAAGCTCTCGAGGGTCCTCTCCAACAGATCGCTCTGCTCCGCGTTTTTCTGTCCCCGCCGGGCTTTGCGCGATCCCCCATAATCATCCAAGAGTTCAAGGGGCGGCACGGGGCCTTCCGTCCGCACGGGAGGCTTAGATTCCCCCTTGCGCGGAGCTGGTTGGGGCGGATCGGGTTTTTCATCCTCTGCATGCTCAATCTCCGCCGGAGCCGGCTTAGGCCGGGGCGCCGGCGCGCTTTGCTGTTTCCGCCGCGGCCTTTTTAGGATCCGAAGGGCCCATCCGCCTATCTTGCGCAATCCGGACGCAAGCTTCAAGATTAGCTGACTTGGCGATGTATCGGTGACCAACACAAGACCTAAAAAAGCTGCGAGGGCGAGAAAGACCCTGGCTCCCTGGCGACCGAAAAAATGAAACAGCAGCACACACCCCAAAGCCCCCAGCAAACCGCCGCCCATCCCTTGGCGACCCATCCAGAAAAGCTCTTGGGGGGAGAGGGATTCGAGCAGAGCGATTGACTCCAGACGCAAGTGCAGCACTGTCAGAAAAACCCAGGTGAGGGAAATCATCCCTAGCACCCTAGTCCACATGCGTTTAGCCTTGTCCTTGGGCAGCAGCTGCTGCCAGCCCCACCAGAAAAGAACGAGGAGGGGGACGTCTGCCCCTTGTCCGAAGGTGTGGCGCAAAAAACTGCCGAGGTAGCGGCCCGCCTGGCCGGTGGCGTCGGAACGGATGCTGAGCCACCCAAAGACGGCGCCGGCGATCACTAATACGCCCCCGATTTCCCGCAGCCGGCGCGAGGGCGCCAATCTCTTGAAAAGACCTCGCGGTTCAGACATGCCATCACCTTCCTCTCAAGGGTATTCGCCTTCACAATGGCAAAAACCTTTGCTCAAAGGAGGACCATAATCGAAGCCATCCGGCCGGTGATCCCGCCAGATCCCCGGTGGGAGAAGAATAGATCTTGGCGGCAAGAGGTGCATATTCCGGCCAGTTGGATGTTCTCGGGACGAACCCCTTCCTGGAGCAGAAGGAGTTGATTGGCCCGGGGCAAGTCCACGAAGAGCTTCCCCTCCCGGGACTGAACTGCGCCCAATGGCGCAAACTCATCCCCGACCTCGGGCCCAACGGAATAGCAGCAAGGACCGATGGAAGGGCCAATGCCCACCAGACAATCCTCAGGCCTTGTGCCAAATGCCTGCTCCATCGCCGCCAGGGTGACCGGACCGATATGGGCCCTGGTTCCCCGCCAACCGGCATGGGCCATGCCGATAGCTTTATTCCGGGGATCATAAAAAACCAGGGGCACACAATCGGCATACAGGGTGCTAAGGACTATTCCCCTTCTGTCGGTGATCAGGGCGTCTGTATCCCGATAAAGATGGTAATCCCCTGGTATGTCCTCGATCCTCGCCACTTTTGTCCCATGAACTTGCCAGGCCGCAGCCCGGGGCAGCCCTTCTAATCCTAGACCCCCCAGGACCAGCCGCCAGTTTTCGTCTACTGCTGCCCCGTCATCCCCGCAGCTTCGGCCCAGATTAAGGGTCGCGAAGGGGCCTTGGCTCACACCCCCTAGCCGGGTGGTAAAGGCACAAAGGACTCCCCGCCAGCCGGGGGGAGCAAGATAGGTCAAACCCTTTATCTGCTTCACTTTATACATTAACCTATCCCCTCGGGGGAAGGAGTTTCTCGAGTTCCTCGATGAAGCGGTTGATGTCTTTGAACTGCCGATAGACGGAGGCAAAGCGCACGTAAGCCACCTCATCCATCTCCCGGAGCCGCTCCATCACCATCTCGCCGATAGCGACGCTAGTGACCTCCCGCTCCGGCCTACTGCGCAGCTCCCGTTCCACTTCATCGACCATCTTCTCTACCTCTTCCAAGGGCACCGGCCGCTTCTCCAGGGCCTTCAAGACTCCAGCTAGAATCTTGGAACGGGAAAAACTCTCCCGGCGGCCATCCCGCTTGACGACCATCAAGGGCGTCTCTTCCCAGCGTTCATAGGTGGTGAAGCGGGCACCGCAGGCACTGCACTCCCGGCGCCGGCGGATGCACTTGGCGTCCTCCGTTGAACGGGAATCGATTACCCTGCTGCCTAAGGCCTGGCAAAATGGACAGCGCATTTGTTGCTCCTTCGCGGGAATGTTTTACCTTAATTATATAGAAAAAGCCAGGGATCGTCCACCCAGAGGGGCCTATCCGAGATTATCTTTCGTATTCACCAATATCACGTCAACACCGATCTTCACGATGGCCGACCAGGGAATGGCCAGATCGCTTCCCCGATTGAAGAACCAGAGGAACCGTCCCGGGCCAGGGAGAATGATGGCTCTGATTTCTCCTGTGTCCAGGTCGATCTCCATGTCGATGACATTTCCTAGGCGTCTGCCATCGCTGATATTGATCACATCCAGGAGGCGCAACTCAGAAGCCTTAACCAGCATCCCCCCACCCCCTCATTCATATTTATGTGGGAGGGTGCTGGTACGTTCCGTCACCTAACGAGGAAGGCCTAGCGCCGGCTGAACCGGGGGGAGATTCCGAGGAGCAGGCTTGACAGACCTTGGCGGCTGACCGCAAGGAGCTTTTGCCCCCAAGGAGCTAAGATGGGGCCTACTTGCTCCCAGGTTTTCCAACGCCACTCGTGGGTGACTTGTTCGCCTTGGGGCTGCAGCTCGACCTCTACCCCTTCGTCCAACAAGCAGAGGGGAGGAAAGAGAACGCACCACCAATTCTGGCCCTGTCCCTGGCCAATAATCACCTGCAAGGACTGGTACTCGCCGGCCGCCAAAGACAGTCGACCATATCTGCGGGGTGGAAAGGTGAAGGTCCCAAGCTCGGCAGTCACCGTCTGATGGCCGTGGCCTGCTTTGGCCAAAGTCAAACGCGCGGTCTTTTCTAGATGGTCGAGGTTTTCTTCCAAGATAGCCTTGGCTTCCTCGACGGTGGCAACACCATTGAACAACCGCCCTGTTTCCCTCAGGACAGCATCCCGCACCTCAAGTTTAACCCGCTGGTCTTCGGGGGAGTTGCTATTCGCGAGGACATGCAGGCGGAGTAGATTCTCTGGTGAATAGGCCCGGGGAGATGCACCGCCGAAGTAAAGATAGCCCCATAGGCCCGCAAATCCAGTAAACATCATCCCGATGATAGCTGCACTGACTAGAAGACGCGTGCGAAAAGCATCTCGTCCCACATCTATTCCCTCCTAGCCGCTCATCTGTTTGCGCAGGTGCCTGAGAGCCGCTTTTTCCAGGCGCGAGACCTGGGCCTGGGAGATGCCGATCTCCTCGGCCACCTCCATTTGGGTGCGACCCTCGAAGAACCGTTTCGTCAAAATCATCTTCTCCCGCTCGTTAAGACGCCCCAAGCCCTCCTTGATGGAAATCCCTTCGATCCAGCTGCCATCTTGATTCTTATCGTCGCTAATCTGATCCATCACGAAGATGGGATCGCCCCCATCGTGATAAATTGGTTCGAACAAGGAGACCGGGTCCTGAATGGCATCGAGGGCGAAGACTACTTCTTCCCGGGGCAGCTTCAGCTCGGCGGCAATCTCGCTGATGGTGGGCTCTTTGGCATACTTGTTGACGAGGCTGTCCCGCACCTGAAGGGCTTTGTAGGCGATATCCCGCAAGGAGCGACTCACCCTGATGGGGTTGTTGTCCCGCAAGTAGCGGCGGATCTCCCCAATTATCATTGGTACCGCGTAGGTCGAGAACTTCACGTTTTGACTGAGGTCAAAGTTGTCGATGGCTTTCATCAGGCCGATACAGCCGACCTGGAACAGGTCGTCAACACACTCGCCGCGATTGTTGAAGCGCTGAATCACACTGAGAACAAGGCGCAGATTGCCCTGGACCAACTCCTCGCGGGCCTTAAGGTCCCCCTCCCGCACCTTCGCCAGCAGTTCCTGCATCTTAGCGTTGCCCAGGACAGGAAGTTTGGAGGTGTTTACCCCGCAAATTTCTACCTTGTTCATACCCTCGCTCCCCCCAATACCCGTTTACGTTCTCATTATTGCCCCGAAATTGATAGGTTATACTGCTCCCAATCATAGGAGGAAATTGACTAGAGCTTTCTTAATTAATAGTTCGAAGGGTAGTTGGGGGGGATGCGCATGGCCTACATAATCTACCTTGACCAATTGCTCGCCATGGCGATGGCCAATTGGTTCTTTGATCTGCTCCTTCTCTGGGCTACCAGGGAAGTGATGAAAATACCCGTCCACCGCAAGCGGCTTTTTTGGGGTGCCGGCATCGGCGCCTTGTACTTCCTCGTGGAGCGGCTGGCCTTTTATCGCATCTTGCCCCTATACGGCCTTTGGCGTTCTCCACTGACCATGTTCCTGGCCTCTTTGTTGATGCTCGGCGCAGCCTTCTATCCCCTGCCACCAACGCGCCTTTTGACCGTCGCCGCCTACTTCTATTTCATTTTTTGCACCGCTGGGGGGGCAGGCACCTTGATTGCCAACCTGTTCGGCTCGCCCCACAAGCCTAACGTTTTCCTTGGCGCGATCACGTCCGTGGGAGTCCTCCTCATCATCGCCGAACTCGGCTGGGGTCTCATCCAAAAACAAATCTGGTATCATTTTTACCAGATTCCCCTGTCCATTCGCTTCAATGACACGGAACTATCCATTACTGCCCTGGTGGATTCAGGCAATCACTTGCGGGATCCCATCTCCCGGGCCCCCGTGATTATCGTTGAGGAGTCGGCTTTGACCTCTTTCCTCCCCCAGGCAGTGTTTGAAGCGGCAAGACGCCTCGAGGGGGGAGAGTTGGACAGCATCGATCAGATCCCCCACCCCTGGTCGACGCGCCTGCGGGTCATCCCCTACGCGTCCATCGGGAAAAGGGAGGGGATGTTGATCGGACTTCGCTGCGATGAGGCGGGGGTGATGGTAGGCCAAAGCTGCATCCCTTTAGGCCAAGGGGTAATCATCGGTCTTTACCACAACCGACTATGTCCGGAAGGCTCCTACCGGGCATTGATTCACCCGGAAGTGATCCACAGGGCCCTCCTCAAACAAGGGGCCAGCTGGGGATCGGCCAAGTGTCATAGCCCGCAAATATGACAGGAGGAGGACGGTGGATGATACCCTTCAAAGCACGACTTGGACTATCGGTCCAGCTTTTTGTAATTCGCCTGCTCCAACGCATCGGCATTATGTCCCGGGGGATCTACTACGTAGGTTCCAGCGAAGTACTTCCTCCCCCGCTGTCCCCGGAAGAGGAAGCCGCCTTGATTGGCCGCCTTGAGGCGGGAGATCGGAGCGTCAAGGGGACCCTGATCGAGAGGAATCTGCGCTTGGTAGTCTACATCGCCCGCAAGTTCGATAACACAGGGGTTTCCATCGAGGACTTAGTCTCCATCGGGACTATCGGCCTCATCAAAGCGGTCAACACCTTCGATCCGGGCAAGAAGATCAAACTGGCCACCTACGCCTCCCGCTGCATTGAAAATGAAATCCTCATGTATCTGCGGCGAAGCAGCAAGACGAGGGCGGAGATATCTTTCGATGAACCGTTGAATACCGATTGGGACGGCAACGAACTTCTCTTGTCCGATGTATTGGGGACCGAAAGCGATGTGCTCAAATACATCGAGGAGCAAACGGACCGGGCCATCCTCGAGCGGGCCATCGAGCGGTTGACCGACAGGGAGAAGAAGATCATTCAGGAGCGGTTTGTCAAAGAAAAAACCCAGAAGGAGGTAGCCGACCTTCTGGGAATATCGCAGTCATACATCTCCCGCCTGGAGAAGAAAATCCTGAAGAAGCTCCGCAAGGAGATTAAGCAGCTGGAATGATCAGCGCCGGCGCAGAAAGGCCGGTATATCTAGCTCATCACTGACAAAGGGCTTGATCTCCAGGGATTCAAGTCCGAGACCCTTTTTGGGAGAGTCGAAGCCGGTGGCAATGACCGTGACCCGCACCTCATCACCCAGTGTTTCATCGATGATCGCACCGAAGATGATGTTAGCCTCCGAATCGGCGGCTTCACCGATGATCTCGGCCGCTTCATTTACCTCATAGAGCCCCAGCGAGGAGCTTCCCGTAATGTTCAGGAGAATGCCCTTGGCCCCTTCGATGCTCGCCTCCAGCAAGGGGCTGGAGATCGCAGCCCGGGCAGCTTTGACGGCCCGTTCTTCCCCGGAGGCCCGTCCAATTCCCATCAACGCTGAACCGGCATCGGTCATGATGGTCCGTACATCGGCAAAATCAAGATTAATCAGTCCAGGAACGGTGATCAAATCGGAGATGCCTTGTACGCCCTGCCGCAGTACATCGTCGGCGATGGCAAAAGCCTCCAGGATGGAGGTGCGCTTGTCCACCACCTGCAGGAGGCGATCGTTGGGGATGATGATGAGGGTATCCACCTTATCCCGTAGGTTCTCGATCCCTTGTTCAGCCTGCTGCTGTCGCCGTCGGCCTTCAAAGCTGAAGGGCTTGGTGACCACCCCTACCGTGAGGCAGGACAGTTCCTTGGCGACTTGGGCCACAACAGGCGTGCCCCCAGTCCCCGTACCGCCTCCCATGCCGGCGGTGATGAAAACCATGTCTGCCCCCTCGAGGGCCTCCCTGATATCTTCCTTGCTCTCTTCGGCCGCCTTCATACCAATTTCGGGGTTAGATCCTGCCCCGAGGCCTTTAGTCAGCTTCTCGCCCAGCCGGATGCGGCGCGAGGCATTGGACAGCAGCAAAGCTTGAGCATCGGTGTTCATGGCGATGAACTCAACGCCCCGCAGTTGAGCATCGATCATCCTGTTCACCGCGTTGCTGCCTCCACCCCCTACGCCAACCACTTTGATGTTCGCAAAATGCCCGTTTTCCGAGTCGAACTCAAACATAGGAAACGTCCTCCTTCTTCAGGACACTCTTTGCTGCTTGCCCTCGACAAACTCGCGGCTTGGATACAACTACCCACTTGCGAAAAGGCCCATCCCCTGGCCCATGCCAGAACCCTTGCCACCTCCTCCGCAAGGCATCACCGAGCGCCAAGGCGCCCTCTACGGCCTTTTCTCCAGTACAGGCGTATGGGGGAGTCTTAGATCAAGGGAGGCCGGGCCCGACGGCAAGCGGTGGAACAAGGATTCGAGGACTTCAATCTTCAAGGGCAAGTCCACCCCTGGTCCAAGACGAACTCGCACTCCACGTCGAGTAACCAGCTGGATATCCTCCAAGTCTAAGACGTTGATCTCCGAAATCTCATCCCGCAGGGCGGGAGTACAAAGGGCGGCCACCCGGGCCCCCGTCTGCAAAGAGCGAGAGGCGACGACCTCGCCCAGAACGAGTCCCACGGGGATCTGACCGTTTAACACAGGCAAGTCCAACAATTCTGCTGGACCCAATACGACGCCTGAGCCGTCAATAACGTAAAAAGCTTCTGTATAGGGGATGATCGCAACTGGCTCCCGCTCTTCGAGGGCAACGATAACCGAGCCGGGGAGGCGGCGGGCAATTTCCACGGACCGCACCCGCGGTATTTCCTCCAACCTCGCTTGGGCCCGGGCCGCATCGAAGCGAAAGATGTTCTTCGGCCCCACAAGGCCCATGGCCAACAAAACCTCTTCTTCCGCGACCGCCTCGGCCCCAAGGATCTCGACTTGGGTGATGTTGAAATAGGGCGAATACAAGAAGGCAACGAACGCGACTACGAACAAGAATCCTATTACCGACAGGGCAAACCCTCGCGAATCGTCGTTTTCGCTGCGCATAGCTTCAACCCCTAGTCAACGGGCGGGATACCCATGCTTACGCTGATTATATCATAACCAGGCACCTCATGAAAGAATTAACAAGCCCTTTCCTCGATCCCTTCCCGACGGATTTGAGCGCCCACCGCCGCCAGTTTCCCTTCGATCCCCTCGTAACCCCGGTCAATATGGCCCACATCCTCCACCACCGTCTCCCCATCGGCTGCCAGTCCCGCCAGGACCAATGCCGCCCCCGCCCGCAGATCCGGCACCGACACCACCGCCCCGGAGAGGCGGCCCACACCCCGGATGATGGCCGTTTGACCCTCGACGACAATGTCCGCTCCCATGCGGCGCAGTTCGGCCACATGCTTGAGTCGATTATTGTAAATCTCCTCGGTGATGATGCTTATCCCCCGGGCGATGGTGGCTAAGGCGACAAACTGGGGCTGCAGATCGGTAGGGAAGCCGGGATAAGGTCTCGTGCGCAAATGGAAAGGGCGAATGAGGCCGGTTCCCCGCACCCGGATGGTCTCCCGGTCGAGGCACTCTAGCTCCACCCCCGCCTCCAGGAGCTTATGGATCACCGCACCCAAGTGGTCCGCCACAGCGCCTTCAATGGTCAAGTCGCCTCCCGTCATAGCCGCCGCTAGCATGTAGCTGCCAGCTTCCACCCGATCGGGGATGACCTGGTAATCGGCTCCCCCCAGCTCTTCCACACCCTCGATTTCAATCTTGTTGGTGCCCGCGCCCCGGATCCGGGCTCCCATCTTGTTGAGGAACTCCTGGGATTCGATGATTTCCGGTTCCATGGCCGCATTCTGGATAGTCGTCTTGCCCTTGGCGAGAGCGGCGGCCATCATCAAGTTCTCCGTCGCTCCCACACTTGGATAGTCAAGGTGGATCTCCGCTCCCCGCAGACGCTCCCCTTGGGCGTAGATGTATCCTTGATCCTCCCACACCCGGGCGCCCAGGGCCCGCAGCCCCCGTAAGTGCATGTCGATGGGCCGATCGCCAATAGCACAGCCTCCAGGCAGGGACACCCGCACCTTGCCCAGCCTCACCAACAAGGGCCCCATTACCTGGATTGACGCCCGCATGCTTTTGATCAATTCATGGGGCGCGGTATAATCCAACTTATCAGGGACTTCGATCCACAGGCTGCTGCCCCGCCAATCGACCCGGGCCCCAAGGCTGCGAAGCACATCACACATGGTCGCCACATCCTTAATCCGGGGCACATTGCGGATACAGCACGGCTCATGGCTGAGCAGGGAGGCACACATCAGCTTAAGGACGGCATTCTTCGCGCCGCTAACGTGGATTCTGCCCTTGAGGGGAACGCCTCCCCGGATGACCAGTCTTTCCAAGGCACACACCTCCGATGGATACTACAGTAGCCCGCAATCCTTCCAAATAGGCACGGGCAACCCGGTGAACATCCCCCGCTCCCATAGTCAAGACCAAGTCCCCAGACCCGCAGAGCTTTTCCAGGAGAGGCGGGACTTCACTCAGCTTGGGAACAAAATGTACTCTCCGGCCAAGGCGCCTTTCAACCAAGCGGGCCAGCCTCTCCCCCGACACCCCCGGGATAGCCTGCTCCCCGGCGGGATAGATCTCAGTAAGTATCACCTCATCCGCATCGTCGAAGGACCGCGCCAATGCCTCCTCGAGATAGTAGGTGCGGGTGTAGCGATGGGGCTGGAAGACGGCCACAACCCGCCTCCCCAAAGTCTGCGCCGCCGCCAAGGCGGCCTTAATCTCCGTTGGATGGTGGGCATAATCATCCACAACCAGGATGCCGCCCACATCCCCGAGAACTTCAAACCGGCGACAAGCCCCCGAAAACCTAGCGAGGGAATCCTTGATGGCGGCAAAAGGGTAGCCCAGGGAAATGCCCACCGCTACCGCAGCCAAAGCATTCTTGATGTTATGTAGGCCGGGAATCTTCAGCTCGAGCCGCCCAAGGAGATCATCCCGGCAGTGGACGGTGCAGGCCGCCCCTTGGGGGCGAAGATCGACGTCAGTTGCCCGAATATCCCCCGCCCCCAGACCATAGGTCATAACAGGCGGTTTAGCCCTGGTTGCCAGGCTCGCTACCCGCGGGTCATCGATCCCCAAGACGGCGAAAGAGAGTCCTTGGAGAAAGCGATCGAAAGCGTCAACGATGGCCTCGAGGGACCCGTAGTTTTCCAGATGATCCGCCTCGATATTGGTAATGACACCCATTTGGGGCTTTAGCTTGAGGAAGGAGCCATCACTTTCATCGGCCTCGGCAACGAAGTATCTGCCCTCCCCCAGACGCACATTGGAGCCGATGTCCAAGACTTCGCCGCCAATGATCACCGTTGGATCGGCCCCGCAGTCGGCGAGCATCAATCCCACCATGGAGGTGGTCGTCGTCTTGCCATGGGTGCCGGCGACGGCAATGCCATAGTAATCGGACATCAATTGGCCCAGCAATTCCGCCCGGGTAAGGACTGGTATCGAGCGGTGGTGGGCCGCCTGCAACTCTGGATTCCCCTGGGCAATGGCTGAGGAGACTACCACCACATCGGGGGACCCGACGTTTTCCGGTGAATGGCCGATATTGATGGCCGCTCCCCGTCGCCTCAAGTCGACAATGCGGTCCGATTCCACCACATCGGATCCAGTTACACAAGCGCCCCTGCTCAAAAAAAGACGGGCAAGACCGCTCATCCCCGCCCCGCCGATGCCGATGAAATGCAAGCTGGAATAGGGCTTCAAAGTCTCACTTCCTTTCTTCCTGCGGGGTTTCGGGCAGCTACACCTTATCCTATGCCACCTAGGCTAGGTCGGTTACACCCCTGCTTGTCCACCAAGGCTACTAAAGCAGGGAATCCAACAAGTCAACGATGTCCCAGGCAGCCCTGGGCCGACCTAGCCGGCGGCTGTTGGCCGCCATCCTTTGGAGCCGGGCCTTGTCCGCCAACAGCTCCTCGACAGTCACAAGGAGGGATGGACCCGTCAGTTCTTGGTCCAAGATGACCACCCCTGCCCCCTCCCGCTCCAGTACACGGGCGTTTTTCTCCTGGTGATTCTCGGCGGCGAAGGGGAAGGGAACGAGAATGCACGGTAGTCCCCGCGCGGTGAGCTCCGCAATGGAAATGGCTCCTGCCCGCGCAACCACCAGATCGGTACAGGCAAGGACTTCCGGCATGTCGTGGATGTAGGGAAGGACCCAGATATTGCCATAGACTGTCCCGTCACCCTTGGGCCCCCCGGCCGTGAGCTTCTCCAGCTCCCCCCTTACCCGCTCGTAGTCGTCTTTCCCCGTTTGATGAATCACTAATAAGTCCCGTCGGGGCAAGAAAGCAGAAAATACCTGGATCATCGCGTTGTTGATGGTCCGGGCCCCTTGGCTAGCCCCCAATACTAACAGAACTGTCTTGTCGCCCTGCAGACCCAGGTGGTGGAGGGCCTCATCCCTTTCCCTAGCCACGATTTCCGGCCTTACGGGGTTGCCCGTCACAAAGATGCGGGCCCTAGGGGAAAGGTGCTTGGCAGCTTCCGCGTAGCCGAGGGCCACCGCCCCGGCGAAGCGAGACAGCAGCCGATTGGTAAGACCGGGGAAGGCGTTTTGTTCTTGGATGAGGGTCGGCAGCCCTTGCAGGATGGCTGCCGCCAGGACAGGCCCCGCCGCATATCCGCCGGTGCCGACGACTAGGTCGGGGCGAAAGTCCCTCAGCACCCTGATCGAGTCGCCAAGGCCCAACGCGGCCAAGCCCAGACTCCTGAGGGTCTTCCAGGAAGGTCTTCTGCTCAAAGGGGCCGACCGGATGAGCCTCAACGGCCAGCCGCTCCGCGGGATGATGTCCTTCTCCAAGCCCCTAGCCGTTCCCACAAAGAGAACCTCGCCGTCGGGATGGCGAGCTTGCCAGACCTGGGCGATAGTCATTCCGGGATAAATATGTCCGCCGGTGCCGCCGGCTGCGATGAGTAGTCGCACATCAAGCCCTCCACCGGGAAATGTTGAGGAGAATCCCCACCCCGGCCAAAGTGATAGTCAAGGATGATCCGCCGAAACTAATGAAGGGCAGGGTAATCCCCGTGATGGGCAGGGAGCCCGTAACCACCCCAATGTTCAGCAAAGCCTGGAAGGCCACCATGCTGGTGATGCCCAGGGCCAGCATGCAGCCAAAAAAGTCCGGCGAAGACAAGGCTATCTTCAAGCCTCGCCAAGCAAACAAGAAAAAGAGCAACACTACCGTTGCCGCCCCGAGAAAGCCCAGCTCCTCGCCGAGGATGGCGAAAATGAAGTCGGTGTGGGCCTCAGGCAGGTACAAGTATTTCTCCCGGCCCTGCCCAAGCCCGAGGCCAAAAAGTCCCCCCGAACCGATGGCCAGCAGCGACTGGATGATATTCCAGCCAGAATCCAGCGGATCGGCCCAAGGATCGATGAAGGCCAGCAGACGGCGCAACCGGTAAGGAGCCTTGATGATCAGGACTAGCAAACAAGGCAGGGCCCCCAGGGCCACCAGCAGCATGTGCCAGAGGGAAGCCCCGGCGCCAAAGAGCATGATCATCGCATTCATGAAGACGACGGCCCCGGTGCCGAAGTCCGGCTCGAGCATGATCAATCCCACAACGAGGCCGACAACCAAAAGCGGCGGCAAAAAGCCGGTGAGAAAGTGGCGCAGATTCCCCCGCCACCGGTCGCAATAGGCGGCGATGAAGATGACGAGGCAAAGCTTGGCCAGTTCCGATGGCTGAAAGCCGGTAATCCCCAGGGGGAGCCAGCGCCGGGAGCCGCCGATGATCGGTCCGACCACCAGCACCAGTCCCAGCAGGATCAAGCTGATGACAATCCCCGGGAAAGCCAGGCGGCGATAGAGCCGATAGTCCAAGTGGGACAGAATCCCCATGCCCAGTAGACCTAAAGCTGCCCAGAGGAGCTGGCGCTTCAGGTAGTAGTAGGGGTCCTTATGCTCCATCAGACTGGCCACCGAACTGGCGCTGAAGACCATCACAACGCCAACGCCGAGGAGAACAATAGTTATCAGAACAATGACCAGGTCGGGCGTACCCCTCTTCCCTGCCACGGGCTGCTCCCTCCCTCAGCTTGGTAGGAAAACCAATACTTTCGCCCCCGGTAGAGCAAACAAACCCAGGAGGGCAAACATCAGGGCCAAAATCCAAAAGCGGGTCACCACCTTCGGTTCAGCCCAACCCTTGAGTTCAAAGTGGTGATGCAAAGGGCTCATGCGGAAAATGCGCCTTCCTTTGGTCAAACGAAAATAGGCTACTTGGATGATCACCGACAAGGTCTCAATGACGAAGATCCCCCCTACTAGGGGCAAGAAGAGCTCTGTCTGGGTGAGGACCGCCAACGACCCCAACACCCCGCCTAGACTCAACGAACCGGTATCCCCCATAAACACCTGGGCCGGATGGGTGTTGAACCAGGAAAAACCAAGGCAAGCGCCCGTCACCGCACCGGCGAGGACAGCCAGTTCCGTTTGTCCTAAGGAAGCCGCGATCACTCCGTAAGCCGCCGCGGCGGCCACCATCGATCCCGCGGCCAACCCGTCTAAGCCATCGGTGAGGTTGACTCCGTTGGCCGCCCCCAATAACACACACACTACCAGCGGGATGAAGAGTCCCGGGGGCAGCTGAATGAACTGTCCGGTAAAGGGCACCAGCAACTGCGGCCCTAGATCCGGCTCCGTCAACGCGTACAAGGCCAAGAGCAGGGCAATGATTACCTGGGCGCCGGCCTTGTAGCGGGCCCGAAGGCCCAAGGGCCTTTTGGCGACAACGATGATGAAATCATCTAAGAGTCCGATAATCCCGTAGGCGATGCCCACTAACAATGCGTATGAAACCCGCCGGTCGGGCAGGGCAAAAAGCCAAGTAGAGATGAAGTAGGCGAAAATAATGAGCACCCCGCCCATGGTCGGCACGCCGCTTTTTTTCAGGTGGGTCTGGGGCCCATCATTTCTTACAGTCTGGCCGAACTTCAGCCGGCGCAGATACCCAATGGTGGCCGGTCCTAAAAGCAACGCAATCACGAAGGCCGCTACGGCTGCATAGGCCACCCGCATCATGGGACCAACCCCTTCCGTAGTCCCGCCACGACCTCCTCAAGGCGCATCCCCCGTGAGCCTTTGACCAGGACCGTCGCTCCGGGCCTCAGAATACCCGTCAGCTCCGCCAAGGCGGCCCCGTTATCCTGGCAAACGGCGATCTGGTCATCGGGGAGGCCGGCCATCCGTGCTCCCTGGGCGATTTCGGCCCCCAAGGGGCCCACTACCACCAGGTAGTCGACAATGCCCGCGGCCAGCCGCCCCACATCCCGATGGAGCTGGACGGCCTCGGGACCCAGCTCCAGCATATCCCCCAAGACGGCGATCTTGAAACCTTCGGCGAGGTTCTCTAGCGTTGCCAAGGCGGCCCGCATCGATGCCGGGCTTGCGTTGTAGGCATCATTGAGCACAGTTGCCCCGCAGGAAAGCTCCTCTATTTGCAAGCGCATCGCCGTCGGCTCAAAGCCCCCTAGACCTTCGGCGATGGCCGCCGAGTCGGCTCCTAAAGCTGCGGCGCAGGCCGCGGCGGCCAAGGCGTTGTAGACGTTGTGCCGCCCCGGCATGGGGATCGCAGCTTCCACGTCGTGGGAAAGAAGAGGGCCATACAGTGTAAACCTGAGGGTTCGGGGGCCTTCGTTAATCTCCTTCGCCCGCAGGTCTCCTCCAGCAAGGCCATAGAAAACAGTCCGCCCCCGATGAGTTGCCCCCATGGCGGCAACCCGCTCATCGTCGGCATTCAGCACAGCAATTCCCTCGGGCCCTAATGCCTCGATCAGCTCTCCCTTGGCCCGGGCAACATTGTCCAGGGAACCCAACAATTCAAGATGGACCTGACCCACATTGGTGACAATGCCGGCACAGGGGCGGGCAATGCTCGTCAGCTCCCGGATCTCCCCCAAGCCCCGCATGCCCATCTCCAACACCACATAATCGTGCCGGTCATCGGCCCCGAGCAGCGTCAAGGGGAGGCCAATCTGGTTGTTGAAGTTGCCGGGAGATTTGAGGGTCGGCCCCATGCGGCTGAGAATGGCCGCCAACATATCTTTCGTTGTCGTCTTGCCATTGCTTCCCGTGATGCCAATGACCCGGGCCCGCAGGCTCTCCCGCCGATAGGCAGCCAGCTCCTGCAGGGCGATCAGTGCATCCTTGACCACAACTAAAGGTCCGCCCAGCCCTTGCCAACGCTCCAGCTGGTCCTCCTCCACCAGGGAGGCGCCGGCGCCCCTTTCCATAGCATGGGGGATGAATTCATGGCCATCGGTTCGCTCACCTCGGAGGGGGATGAACAGCTCCCCTGGCTTTATCTTTCGGGAATCAATCGACACCCCCGTCAAGGAGGAGGGGGGATCGCCGATGAGCTCCCCGCCCGTGGCCTTAAGGACATCTTCGATACTAAGCCTTGCCAACGCGCTTCCTTCCTCTCAATGCCCGAACCGCTTCCTCCCGGTCGTCAAAGTGGATGGTCCGGTCCTTAAAGATCTGATAATTCTCATGGCCTTTGCCGGCGATCAGCACGACATCGCCGGGCAGGGCCAGATCGATCCCCCGCTTGATGGCGAGTCTGCGGTCCACCTCGAGGAGGTACTCGCCCCCGCCGCGGCGAACCCCCTCCTCCACCTGGCGACAAATCGCCATTGGGTCCTCCCCCCGGGGATTGTCGGAAGTAATGATGACAAAATCCCCGTAACGGGCGGCTATCTCGCCCATGATGGGCCTCTTGCTTCTGTCCCGATCGCCCCCGCAGCCAAAAACGAGGATGATCCGACCATGGGTCAAGGCCCGGGCGGCTTGCAGCACATTCTCCAAGCCGTCGGGGGTGTGGGCGTAGTCGATGATGACGGAAAAATCCTGCCCCAAGTCGACGGTCTCAAAACGACCGGGCACCCCCCGTACTCCCTCAAGACCCGCCTTGAGCACCTCGGGCTCGATGCCCAGCCGCCAGCCACAGGCCAGGGCCGCAAGGGAGTTGTAAACGTTGAAGAGGCCCGTCAACCTAGACGAGATGGCTATCTTCCCTCCAGGATAGCGCAAATCGAAGGATAGCCCCTGGGAATCGATTTTAACCTCCTCAGCCCTGAGGATCGCCGGCAGATTGATCCCGTAGGAGACCACATCGACGGAGAGAATCTCGCCGATGTGTCGTCCATGCTCATCATCGCCGTTGATGATGGCGGCGGGAGACCTCTTTTTCTCAGGCCCAACCCCCCGCCCCAGCTGGGCGAAGAATCTAGTCTTGGTCGCCAAGTACTGGGCAAAAGTGCCGTGAAAATCCAAATGGTCCTGGGTGATGTTGGTTAGCACCCCCAGGTCAAAGGGGCAGCCAATGATGCGCCCGAGCTCAATTCCATGGGAGGAGACTTCCATGACCACCCATTCGACCCCATCGTCATACATCCTGGCCAAAAGCCGTTGCAGGTCCAGGGATTCTGGCGTCGTTCGCGTTGCAGGGAGGACGTCCCTGCCGATCATGTTCTGGATCGTCCCGACTAAACCGACCTTGTACCCTGCCTCTTCGAGGATGCTTTTCAGCAGATAGCTAGTAGTGGTTTTGCCATTGGTCCCGGTGATGCCGATCAGCCCCATTTTGGCGCCGGGATAGTCGAAAAAGCGGGCAGCGATCAGGCCTAGAGCCCGGCGACTATCCTCAACTAGAGCCCCCGGCACAGCCGGGGGAAGGCTTCGCTGACCAACAATCCCAACCGCGCCCCTATCCAGGGCATCCTGGATGAAGTCGTGGCCGTCGAAACGTTCACCTTTAATGCAGACGAACACATCCCCCGCCTGAACCTGGCGCGAATCGTAAGTTATCCCCGAAACCAAGGCGTCAGGGCCGAAGAGGCGGGCTCCAGGAACCTCCCGGAGGAGTTCTCGAAAAGAAATCGCCATACATCATCACCCACATATAGCATTACCTGGTTCCTGGCAAAAAAACCAGGCTAACCTATTCCAACCAAACAGTCACCGCGCCCTTGCCGGAGAGAACGGTTCCTGGAGCTGGCTCTTGTTTGACCACAAACCCGCTTCCCTTAATATCTATGGCAAGGCCAAGACTGCCTAGAACCCCAACGGCATCCCGCAAGGTCAACCCCTTCAGGGAAGGCACAACTACTTCCTCACCATTGTATTCGCCCGCCATGATGGCCACTTCCTGCCGCGGTTTGGCCGATGGAGCACCTTTTACAGCCTCCCGCCCAGCATTCCCCCGGGGCGAGGCGCCTAGATACTTGAGCATGTCCCCAACGGCCCGGGCAAAGACCGGGGCGGCCAGGGTGCTCCCATAGCGGATTTCGCTTTGCGCCTCATAAAGGACCACGAGGGCCGCCAGCCGGGGCTCATCATAGGGCGCGTACCCCACAAAGGATGCGATTCTTTCCGAACCGTATCCTCCCCGGGGTGAAGGAACCTCCGCCGTCCCTGTCTTGCCGGCGACGGGGTAGCCGGGGATGTCCGCCATTCTCCCCGAACCATCGACGACGACGCTCCGCAGCAGCCGATTGACTTCGGCGGCTGTCTCTGGGGAGATGACCTGGCGAATAGGCTCCGGCTTCCTTTCTTCCACTACATCGCCCTGACTGTTTAGGACGTGGCGAACCAAGTGGGGCCGCATGAGCAAGCCCCCATTGGCGATGGCCGCCGTTGCAGTCAAGAGCTGCAGGGGAGTGACGGCAATCCCCTGGCCGAAACCGATGGTGGCCCACCGGGCCGTCTCCCCCCAGCCGGAGGGATTGGGGGCAGGCAACAACCCGCTCGCCTCCCCAGGGAAATCAACTCCCAACCGGCTCCCGAAGCCGAAGGCGCTCAAGTAGCTATACATCCTTTGCGGGCCTAGTCTCTCGACGGCGATCTGGGCAAAGACGGGGTTGCAGGAGTTCCCCAAAGCTTGTTGGAAGGTCTGCTTACCGTGGCCGCCAGGTCGCCAGCAGCGGATGGTGATGCCTCCCATGCGGACTTGACCCGGGTCTTCAACGAGGGTGTCCGCGCTGATCAAGCCTTCTTCCAAGGCGGCCGCGGTGGTGAAGATCTTCATGGTTGAGCCAGGCTCATATTGATCAACACAGGCGACGCAGCGCCGCACGTCCCTGCCATAATCCCAGTAGTGATTAGGATCGAAGGCGGGGTACACAGCCAAGGCGAGGACCTCCCCTGTCCGCGGGTCCATCACCAGGAGGGCCCCTCGCCGCGACCGGGTCTCTTCGACGGCGCGCGCTAGTTCCCGCTCGGCGATATACTGGATCACTTGATCGATGGTCAAAACAACGCTCTCCCCATCTTGGGGAGAGACGTTTCGCTGCAGACCGCCCGGTATATAACGGCCGACGGCATCGGTTTCCACCAGGGCCCTGCCGGCAACACCGGCCAAAAGGGGATCTAACGCATATTCCAGCCCCTCCAGCCCCTGATTGTCCACACCGACGATGCCAAGTAGATGGGCGGCTAGCTTGCCGTTGGGATAAACCCGATGGGGCCTTTGCACCAAGCAGATGCCATCCAGGTCCATTTCTTCAATTAAGCGGGCCGTTTTTGCATCCAATCCCCGGGCTACCCAGGTCCTAACCCCCGGACGGGTGAGGAGCCGTTTGAGTTCCGCTTTATCCCGCCCCAGTACCTGTGCGAGCTTTGCGGCCGTCTCCTCCGGATCCTTTATTTCCATTAACTGGGCTTCGATGGCCGTCGACGAAACGGTGACCGCCAATTTATTCATGTTCCGATCGTAGATAGTCCCCCGATGGGCATCGACGGGCACGCTCCGCAGCCGCTGACCCAGAGCTTTGTCGTGAAAGGCATCGGTCTGGTAAATCTGAAGATAAAACAAACGAGCAATAACGAGGACGACCGCCAGGCACAGGAGGACGCCAAGGCAAGCGATCCTGCGGCGAACGACCGCGGAAGTTATTGGTTTCACCACGGCAACCCCCTAGAACCTGCCCATTCGTCCTGCTTCTACCTGACCGCCAGGCAGGAACCATCCGGCCAGCCAAGAGGAAACACTCGCCAGTACAGACTCGGTCGGAGTTGGCGGCTGCTCATGTTGAGGCGGGACATCCCCTTGCTTTCTTCCGGTATTAAGGACGATATACTCGTATGAGTCCGGTTTAATCATGCCCAGCTCAGTCCGCGCCACCCTTTCCACGTACTCTAGCGAGCCAACCTTGAGGAGCTCCACCTGCAGATGCTGATTCTGAGATTCGGCCTGGGCCAGCAGCCCTTTGGCCTCTTCCACCTGGTAGCCCAATTGGACGATGGTCAGGTGTAAGGCGACCTGACCCAAGGCAATGGCTACCGTCAATACCACGAAGAAGCTCGCCAAGAGCACAGGATTGACCACATATTTCCCCTTCTTGGGCTGTTGCGATGGACGGGGCTCCTGATAGACTTCTAGTTTACGGACAGTCGCCGTCATCTCCGCTCACTTCCTTCCCAACTTCTCAGCGCCCCTCAGCTTGGCACTGCGCGCCCGAGGATTCACCTCTATCTCTTCCTGCCTAGGAACCAAAGGCCGGGGGGTGATGACTCGTACTTTGGCCTCTTGGCTGCAGATGCAGACGGGGGCTTCTGGAGGGCACACACAAGACCGGGCCAGTTCCCTAAAGGTCTTCTTGACAATCCGATCCTCCAGCGAATGGAAGGAAATAACCGCGATGCGTCCACCGGGCTTGAGAAAATCCACTGCTTGCCGGAGGGCTTTGGCAATTCCCCCTAGTTCATCGTTGACCGCGATGCGCAGGGCTTGAAAGGTTCTCTTGGCAGGATGAGGCCCCCGTCGACGGGCGGCGGCTGGGATAGCATCCTTGACGACATCGACTAGTTGAAAAGTGGTGACGAAAGGCTCTTTCTGGCGGGCGGCCACAATCGCCGCGGCAATCCGGTCTGCCCACCGCTCTTCCCCATACCGGCTGATGATGTCCCTGAGTTCCACCTCCGAAGCCGTGTTCAAGAGTTCAGCGGCGGTGCGGGGTACAGACGGATCCATCCGCATATCTAAAGGAGCATTATGCATGTAGCTAAAGCCCCTTTGGGGTACATCTACTTGATGGGACGAGATGCCCAGATCAAAGAGGAAGCCGTCCACTTCCTGCACACCTAGGTCCGACAGGACTCCCCCCAGGCCGAAAAAGTTGGCCTTAACCAGGGTGACCTGGTCGGCGAACTCCTGGAGGCTTTCCTGGGAAGCGGCGATAGCCGCGGGATCCCTATCGATGCCGATCAACCGTCCTTGGGGCCCGATTTGCTGCAGGATAAGGCGGGCATGGCCGCCGCCGCCCACCGTGCAGTCCACATAAGTCCCCCCCGGCCGGCACGCTAGGACCTCCACGACTTCTTTGGGCATCACTGGAACATGGTGGTAACTCAAACCGCATCCTCCAATTGGGCCTTAAATGCCCAGCTCGACGATTTTCTCCGCGATTTCTTCATAGGAGGCGGTAGCCTTGTCCATGTACTCATCCCACAGTTCCTTGCTCCACAGCTCTACTCGATTGGCAACGCCGATGACCACCACATCTTTGGTCATCTGGGCATATTCGCGAAGATTTGCCGGGAGCATGATCCGCCCCTGTTTGTCCAGCTCACATTCGCTCGCTCCCGAAAAGAAGAAGCGGACAAAAGAGCGGGCATCGCTCTTGGTTAAGGGGAGCTCCTTGAGTTTGCTCTCCAGGATTTCCCATTCCTTGAGGGGGTAGGCAAACAAACACCCATCCAAACCCCGCGTGACGATGAATCGCTCACCTAGTCCGGCTCGGAATTTGGCCGGGATGATTAGCCGTCCTTTATTGTCCAGGGTATGCTGATACTCCCCCATGAACATGGGCATAGACTCCCCCGCACCACAGTGTCCACCACTTCGCGCCACTTTCCCCCACTTAGTAGTTAATGTGTTCGTGGTCTCCCCCCTGATTCCTCCTTAGCCACAAATTATTTCTGACAAAAAAAGGCGGAACCATGTCCGCCTAAGTTTGATCCAGATTGGTCAGCTGCAGCTCGAAGATATCCAGTTCACACTTCAGTTCATCGCCCTTCCAGTGGCTGCAGTTGCTGCAGCTTGCGGGGCCCTCATCTACTGGCCAGTACTCGGTACAAGTCTCACCCACCGCTCGCATCTGTTCCTCGCTCGGCATCGCGCACCCTCCTTTATCCTCAGCGTTCATGTGACAACTGTCGCCCTTCCTAAATATACTGGTATGGTTCTATCTAACCAGGAAGAAAGAGGAGGCATCGATATGAGTCGACTAGTCTGGGCCCTGTTGATTTTCCTAGCTGCCGTCAGTTTGTCGGTCTCGGCTGCCCCATTCCCGGCTAAACCTATCACCTATATTATTTGCTTTGACCCCGGAGGACAGTCGGATCTCGAGGCGAGGCGCCAGCAGCCCCTGCTCGAGGAGCTTCTCGGAACACCGGTGATCGTCCAGTACAAGGTCGGGGGCGGCGGTTCATTGGGCTGGGCTGAACTGGCCAGTAGTCCCCCCGATGGCCACACCATAGCGGGGATCAACATCCCCCACATCATCCTCCAGCCCCTCCTCAGGGGGGATGCGGGGTACTCCACTGACTCCATCATCCCGGTGGCCCTTTTCCAGGCCACGCCCATTGGCCTTGCCGTCCCCAAAGATAGTCCCTGGCAGACCCTCGATGATTTCATCGCGTATGCCAAGGCCAATCCAGGGGCAATCACTGTAGGCGGGTCGGGCACCTACTCTGGTCACCACTTGGCCCATCTGCAGTTGGAAAAGCTGACGAACACCCAGCTTAGCTACGTTCCTTTCACCGGCGCTGCACCCCAGGTTGCGGCCTTCTTGGGGGGACACATCGCCGCCATGCTGGCCAACTCCAATGACTTGGTGCTTCATCGAGATAAGCTGCGGGTCTTGGCCTTTGGCGCACGGGAAAGATTCTCTTTGCTGCCAGATGCACCCACCTTCTTAGAGTTGGGTCTTGACATGATCCCCAGCATTGACCGGGGCGTCGGCGTACCCAAGGGCACTCCTCCGGAACAGGTCGCCATCTTGGAACGGGCCTTCTTGGCCATCATGGAACGGCCAGAAATCCAGGAGGCCATGATCAGTCAAGGTTTTGTCCCCTTAAGGATGTCCCGGGAGGAGTGCGAGGATTACATTCAACAAATGACTGTGGAATATGGGGCGATCTTACAAGAACTGAATATTACGGGGGCTCAGTGAGCCCCTGTTCCCAGGAGGCGGGAACATGCTAACACAAGCAGCGATAGCTCTCGGTAATATTTTTGCCTGGCCAAACTTTGGTTTTCTGACTTTAGGTACTCTTGTGGGTATCGTGGTGGGCTGCCTACCTGGTCTGACGGCCACAATGGCCCTGGCCCTATTGGTCCCCTTCACCTTCACCATGCCAGCGATGCAGGGATTGATCATGTTAGGCGGCCTTTACATCGGCGCCATGTATGGAGGAGCCATCTCCGCCACTTTGATCAATACTCCTGGCACACCGTCAGCTATTGCCACTACCTTCGACGGGTTCCCCTTGGCCAAGAAGGGCATGGCTCAGCATTCCCTAGTGGCCGCCGCCTACAGCTCCATGATCGGCGGGCTGTTCGGCACTGTGCTTCTCCTTTTTCTGTCACCGCCCCTAGCCAGGATGGCCCTTCAGTTTGGCCCCGCCGAATACTTTTGGATGGCCGTCTTTGGACTGACCATTATCGCTACCCTATCGACGGAATCGATCTTGAAGGGGCTGATCGGAGGAGCATTGGGATTGCTGCTGAGTACGGTGGGGATTTCACCCATCGCCGGTGATGTGCGGTTTACCTTCGGCATTCCTTCCCTGCAGGGAGGCATCGACTTGATCGTTGCTTTGATCGGCTTCTTCTCCTTGCCTCAAGTCTTGGAGATGGTTGAAGAATACCACGTGAACAAGCATATCGGCGCCTTTTCCCCCAAGCCAGGGATCACTCTGGAGGTAGTAAAGGAGCTGACGCGAAAACCGGGGCTCCTTCTCCGATCTAGCCTGGTAGGCACCATCGTTGGCATCATCCCGGGTGCCGGGGGCAATATTGCCAGTCTCCTCTCCTACAATGAAGCAGTCCGCTGGTCTAGCCGCCCCGAAGAGTTCGGCCAAGGAACCATCGACGGGGTCGCCGCGGCGGAGGCGGCCAACAACGCCGTTGTACCCGGCGCCTTGACGCCCCTGTTGACCTTGGGCATCCCTGGTTCGCCGGCAGCGGCGGTCTTCTTGGGCACCCTGCTCCTCCATGGTCTCCGGCCCGGTCCCGAGCTCTTCACCGAGTTTGGTGAAATAACCTATGCTCTGATCTTCTCCCTGGCGGTAAGCTCAGTAGTGATGTTCGTCATGGGAGTCTGTGGCTCCCAATGGTTCGCCCGGATGATCAATTTTCCCATAAGCTTTCTCGCACCCATGGTTACCTTCTTGAGCGTCATCGGCTCCTACGCGATCCGCAACAACTACCTTGATGTAGTCGCCATGCTCGGTTTTGGTTTTCTGGGCTATGTAAGCCGCAAGCTCGGCTTTCACCCCGGCCCCATCGTGTTGGGATTGATCCTTGGCCCCATGGCGGAGCAGGGGCTAGTTCAGGGGATGATCATCGGCCGGGCCTCCGGCTCCATCATCCAATACTTCTTCTGTCGTCCGCTGTCGGCGGTCTTCATTCTGCTGTCGTTCATATCGGCCCTTTGGCCCTTCCTGGCCAAGTCGTACCGCCGCCAAATGAAAAGGGGGTAGACTTCATGTTCAACTCTGATCTCACTGCCGCGTCCCTTCTCCTCGGCATATGCACCCTCACCTGGGCCCGGGCCATGCATTTCAGCCCGATGGGCGGAGTATTCGTTCGGTTCGTGATCGGAATCTTGGCTTTGCTCGGGTTCATCCTGCTCCTGAAGGGTCTATGGCTCCCAGAAATGGTTCTTGTCAAAGGGACGGGGGACTACCGTCTAGTGCTCTTGGTAGCCTTGCTCATGACGTTCTATGTGGCCTTGATCCCTTACCTCGGCTTTCTCGTGGCGAGCATCTCGTTGTTCGCCTTGACCTGTTGGCTCCTTGACCGGCGTGCTCATGCGGAAAAGCGCTTCCTTCGCTCCTGCAGTGCAGGGATTGGGCTTACCCTGCTGTTTTTCTTCGCTTTTAAGTACGGCCTTTCCGTGCCATTGCCAATGGGAGTCTTGTGGGGTTGAAGCAACAAAAAAGGATTTGTTCCGAAAATGTGGAATAAGGTGAACATGCTCAAGAAAGGAGGCGTTTTCTTAGGGTCGGGAAAATAGGGAGGCACACGCGCAGACAAAAGGAAGGGAGTGAAAACAGGTGAAGCTTCATACCAAGATCTTTATCGGCCTTGCAGGCGGCATCGTGGCTGGTGCGATCTTAGGACCCCTGACCAAGAGCATCGCCCCTATTGGCACCTTGTTCCTGAACCTGATCCGAATGATTATTATCCCCTTGGTTTTCTCTTCATTAGTAGTGGGAGCAGCCAACATCGGCGACATCCGATCCCTGGGACGCATCGGCGGCAAGACTCTGATGTTCTACCTGGCAACAACAGCCTTTGCCGTCATCATCGGACTCCTCCTCGCGCACTTCATCAGTCCAGGACAGGGGCTCTCGATCGACGTTGGGGCAGCCCAAGTGACGGCTGCGGAGCCTCCTTCCGCGGCGAGCGTCATCTTAGGTCTTGTTCCCACCAATCCATTTCAAGCAATGATCGAAGGAAACATGCTCCAAATCATCGTCGTTGCCCTGTTCTTAGGGCTTGGCATCACCATGGTCGGCAAGCAAGCTCAACTTGTTTTCGACTTTTTCAATGCCTTCGCCGAAGTCATGTACAAGCTGACCGGCGTAATCATGGAGCTTGCTCCCTACGGAGTCTTCGCTCTCATCGCGCCGGTAGTTGCATCCTACGGACTAGGAGTGGTGCTTCCGTTATTCAAGGTCATCCTCGCGGTGTATCTTGGCTGCATCCTCCATTGGCTCATCGTCTATAGCCCCCTGGTGAGAGGATTGGGCAAGATGAGTCCCTGGCAATTCTTCCGGGACGTTTCACCGGCCATGATCTACGCCTTCAGCACCTGCAGCAGCTCAGGGACCCTCCCCATCTCAATGGAATCCGCCCGCAAACTAGGGGTCCCCAACCAAATCAGCAGTTTCGTCCTGCCTTTGGGCGCTACCGTTAACATGGACGGTACCGCCTTGTATCAAGGGGTATGCGCCTTATTCATCGCGCAAGTCTACGGAATCGGCCTTGGCTTTGGTCAGCAGCTAATGATCGTCCTCACTGCCACTTTGGCTTCCATCGGCACTGCTGGAGTGCCCGGCGCAGGCCTCATCATGCTGTCCATGGTGCTCACCAGCGTTGGCCTGCCTTTGGAGGGCATTGCGCTAATTGCCGGCATCGATCGAATCCTCGACATGATTCGTACCACCACCAACATCACCGGTGACTTGGTCGGTGCGGTCATCATCGCCGAGTCGGAAGCCCAGCGTTTGACCGAGTCCCCGTCTTTGCCCGGATAACAGCAAGAGGGACTGTTTCAGACCTTGCCTGAAGCAGTCCCTCTAAGAGCCTAGGAGTAGGCCTGTAAGCCGGGTTCTGTCGAGGGTGATCATCCTTCTACGATATCGGTTGCCCGATACCTCCAGCGACCTAACCCGAGGAATCAGCGGGCAGCTTCATCTCCCTCCTATTTGGTCTTTCTCCGGGTGGGGTTTGCCTAGCCAGCTAGTCGCCTAGCTGCTGGTGCGCTCTTACCGCACCGTTTCACCCTTGCCCTTGGGGCGGTTTCCTTTCTGTGGCACTTTCCTTGGGGTCGCCCCCACTGGGCGTTACCCAGCACCCTGCCCTATGGAGCCCGGACTTTCCTCGGATGCCACCTTGCGGTCCGGCACCCGCGATCACCCAGCCTACTCCAATCTTATTGTATCATTATTAGTCCCCGCAGGGAATTTGATCTTAGCACGGCCGGCCCCTTGCGTCAAAGGCAAATTATGCCGATCAGTCGGCGAGACACAAAAGACGTCCGCAGTGTTCACAAAACACCTCTCCCTCTCCCTTGCGCAGCTTCCCCAGATGGCTGGGCGACAGGCCTACGCGGCAACCCCCGCAGATTCCGTTGCGGACCTCAACGACCACCCTGCCCTGGCACCTGGTCCGCATCCGCTCGTAGGTGGCAAGTAGCGATGGGGAAACGGAAGCCTGCGCTTCTTCCCGGAGCTTTTGCAACTCCCGCATTTCCCGCCGCCAGCGCTTGACCGTCCGTTCGTATTCCAGCAGGTGCCCTTCTAGTTCACCCTGGACTTCCTCTAGCTGGCCCCGCTGCTCTTTCGTTTCAGCGGCCAACTCTTCGGCCTGCAGCATCAAGTTGAGGATTTCCTCTTCCAGATCATTGGCCCGCTGCCTTAGGCTCTCACACCTGCTTTCTACCTGGGCCAGCTCTTTGGGGCTCTTGATCTCGCCGCTGTAGAGCTTTTTCTTCATTAGCTCCATTTGGCTCCTGCTCTCATCTAGGTCCAAATGCAACCGCCGGGAGCGCTGCTCGCTGTTGCGCAAGCGCTCCTCGTTCTTGGCCAAGAGTCCCTGAATCTCCTTTTCCCGCATTCTAAGGGCCAGGATCAGCCGCCTAACCGGCAAGTCTCGCATCATCTCATCAATCTTGGCCATGTCCATGTCTAATTGTTGAACCTCGAGAAGCGCCTTCATTTGCGCATCCATCTAATGCTTTCCACCCTTCAGCTGCGGATAGCCCCCAACAGATCTTTGTAGGTATCGATATCCATGCCGGTGCCCACTTGTTTGACACGGATATCGCTGCCATTTTTCTGAGCGCACTTAACACATCGCCGTGTGTTTGGAAGTGCCTCTAGTCTTTCTTGGGGTATCTGCTCACCACAAAACTCACACTTGCGCTCCATGCCTAGTTCCTCCCTCTCGGAAACACAACCTGCAGCTAGTCCAACTCTATGAAGGGCGCCCTTTGAACCTTGGTGCGAAGGACCGGCAAGGCAACTCCTGCCTCAGCCAGTTTTTCTTCAAGGAATCTTGCCACGCCCGCAACAGCAACCAGCTCTGTCCAGTAGTGACCAGCATCGATGAGGGCCAGCCCCAAGGACTGCCCCAGGAGGAAATCATGATATTTCAAATCGCCGCAAATATAGACTTGGGCACCAAGGTCCGCCGCGAGGGAAACTAGGCCTCCGCCGCTTCCTCCACATAGGGCAACCTTGCCAACCTTCTGGGCAAGCTCCCCGCTCACCCTAACGCTGCGCCCTCCCAAGCGCCCTTTGACCTTTGCGGCCAGCTCTTCCAGAGGGATCGGTTCAGGCAGGGAGCCTAGCCGACCCGGTCCTCCCCTGACCCCCGGATTGGATAAGGGATAAAGATCGTAGGCCACCTCTTCATAAGGATGGGCGGCCAACATCGCCTTGACCACCTTCGCCCGCAGCGACCGGGGGATGATCGTCTCAAGGCGGACCTCGTCCACCTCTTCGATCTCATCAACTTTCCCTATATATGGTTTAGCCCCCGTCAAAGGTTTGAACGTTCCTTTGCCGAGGGCCTGGAAAGTGCAGTGGCTATATTGGCCGATATGTCCTGCGCCCGCCTCGGCCAGGGCGTTCATTACCTCCCCCGCGTGGTCTTGGGGCACAAAGACAACCAGCTTTTCCAGAGGGTCCGTCTTGCCAAAGGGTCGTACTTGCTGCAGCCCCAACTCTTCGGCGAGCCAGCAGTTCAGTCCGCCCCGGGCATTATCGAGGTTGGTATGAAGTGCATAGACGCTCACACCCGCGGCCGCCGCCTCCTTGATTAGGCGACCTTGGGGCGCATCCCAGCTGAGCTTAGTCAACGGACGGAAGAACAGTGGGTGGTGAGTCACGAAAAGGTTGACGCCCTCCTCCAAACCCTCGGACAGGACTTCGGCAGTGAAGTCTAGGGAAACCGTGATCCCCTTCACCAGATCGCCTGGATCGCCAAGCTGCAGCCCAGGATTGTCCCATTCTTCCGCGAGGTGTAAAGGAGCAAGCTCCTCTAGCCAACGGATGACATCCCTCACCTTGACAGCCATTCCATCACCTTCTTCAACCGGTCTACCTGGATGGACAACTCTTGCCGGCGTCTTCTGCTCCGTTCACTATCCCCCGCCTGTAGATCCTCCATGACATCCAGCATTTCCTTCTTCCGACCCTCCAGGAGGGGAAGCAAGAGGGGGTGTCTTTCCCTGAGCAAGCATGGTCCAAGCCCCAGCAGCAAGCTCGCAGGCACATCTATCTGTGCCGCCAAGTCATCGACTTGCCAATTGCTGCCTCCCTGCCCCACCACAACCAACTCATAGATACGTCCGTCTTCTTCCACCAACTGTTCATCTATCAGGCGAAATCCCTGTTCAGCCAGCCAATGCCGCAGGTAATGTCCGTCCCTCATGGGCTGCAGGATGAGGGACCGTAGACTTCTCGCCTGGTGGAGACCCTTCTCCAGGATCTCCACGATATTCTTGCCCCCCATGCCAGCGACCACCGCCGCTTCCACATCGGAGCGGCCCTCAATCACCTCAAGACCGAAACCCAAGTGCAGCTCCACACGATCGATGCATCCTAACTGAAGCAGCCTGGAGCGAGCTGCCTCCAAGGGGCCAGAACGGCAATCAGATCCGATGATCACGCCCTGTTGGCCCCGCCGTGCCAAGGCTATGGGCAGGAGGGCATGGTCGGTGCCGACATCAACCACTCCACAGTCTTCCGGAACAAGGTCCAATATGGCACCAAGCCGTGATGATTTCATCAACCTGCCTCTTTCGCCCCCTATGTTATTTGTATGGGTCTTCGGCAATTGGGGGCATAGTTCCTTCCCCCAAGTATTTCTTTCTGAAAGGTCACTGTCATTTAGTGTTGCCGCTGTTTTCCGTCTTTTCCTTATTGAGCCACCATTCCGCCACTCTCCTGCGGGCAGTATCCACATACTCCTGTTTTATGTCATAGGCCACATAATGACGGCGGGTCTGCAAGGCCGCAATGCAGGTCGTCCCACTGCCACAGAAAGGATCGAGCACTACATCGCCGGCGAAAGTGAATAACTGAATGCAGCGGTAAGGCAGTTCAACGGGAAAAGGCGAGGGATGGTCGACCCGCCGGGCCGACTCGGTGGGAAAAGTCCAAATACTCTTGGTAAACTCCAGGAACTCATCGCGGGTGATGGTGCTATCCCGGGACTCTTGCTTGCGGCCGAAAGCCTCCTTGCAAAAGACCAGGATGTACTCATGGACATCCCTGAGGGTTGGATTAGAGGCTGACATCCAGCTGCCCCAGGCCGTTGACACCCCCGCGGACGCCCCTTTGTTCCACAGGATCTCGCCCCGCATCAGATAGCCTAAGTCCAGCATATCCTGGATGATGTAGCTGTGGAGGGGTATGTACGGTCTTCGACCGACGTTGGCAACATTAATGCAGACACGTCCCCCGGGCACCAGCACCCGGTAGGTCTCCGCGAAGACTTCTCGCAACAACTCCCGGTATTCCAGCAAGGATAAATCCTCATCATAATCCTTGCCGACGTTGTATGGCGGGGAGGTCACCACCAAGTGGATACAGTTGTCCGGGAGCTGCTCCATGCGCCGACTATCCTGGCAGATAATCGTATCCAGGACTGCCGCCGGAACAGGCTGTTCCTCGCCGGACATCTTCCTCTCATCCTTTATCCCTTGATAGAGCCGACTCCTATAGAATTCCTGAGAATCATGGTTCTCCCGCCTCCCAACCCCGAAGGAGGAGGTTCTCGTCCCGGACCTTCGCCCATTCATGAAGCGCACCTCCCATCAGCCTTACTTCTTTGCTGACGGCCAAGGGCCTCCTGCTCACGGCGCCCAAAAAAAGAAAACCCTTTCCACCAGGAAAGGATTGTAGTTTGGTACCCCCAAGGGGATTCGAACCCCTGCCTTCGCCGTGAAAGGGCGGTATCCTAGGCCACTAGACGATGGGGGCACCGCCAACACGCTGATATTGTAGCATAGACGAGGCCGCAGCGCAACCCCTAACTGTCAAGAGACTGTGTCAAGAGTTTGTGGGTAAGTCTCCCGATCCCCGAATGGCTGTCAAA
>ERZ773359.717-NODE-717-length-47586-cov-10.404452_pt1 | contig 47586 bp, 40 predicted proteins | sample MGYA00374955_ERZ773359 | MGnify/ENA primary metagenome ERZ773359 (study PRJEB29098, sample SAMN04486028) | biogas fermenter metagenome | study: EMG produced TPA metagenomics assembly of the Biogas fermentation microbial communities from Germany - Plant 4 DNA1...
TTTTTTAAGTTTTTTTACTCGCTATTTTCTGTTTCCTTCAACGCCTCCTGACAGCTATTATAATATACCAAGTTTTTTTTTATTTGTCAATGGGTTTTTATAAAAATTTATAGTTGAATTTGTCAGGCTTGAATTTATAGGTTTTACTTTCCCCTTATCTTTGATAGAATTAATATATGTAAATTTGAACTATTATGTAGAGAGGATGATTTGCAATTGGATTTAAGACAACTTGAAACCTTTATTCAAGTGGCTAACTTAAAGAGTTTTTCTCGAGCCGCTGAAAAGCTGTTTATCACTCAGCCTACAGTTTCCAACCACATTCAAAGCTTAGAAAGGGAATTGGGCTCTTTATTGATTAACCGCTCTGGTAAATCCATCACCTTAACCGATGCAGGTAGCCTCCTTTATAAATATGCAATTAATATAGTAAACTCATGCGAAATGGCAAAATTCGATTTAGCTGCCTATAAGGGTAGAATCCAAGGACATCTTAACATTTACTCCAGCTCTGTCCCCAGAAAATATATATTACCTAAAATCATCCATGAATTCTCAAATAAATACCCTGATGTTACCTTCTCTTTAGATGATATGGATTCAAAAAACGTTGTAAAAAGTATCTTAGAAGGGGATACCGATTTTGGTATTGTAGGCGCTAAATATGATGAGAAAAAATTAAACGATATCGAACTGGTGGAGGACCATCTATTGGTTATAACCCCCAACAATTCCCGATATCCTAAGCCCAATTTTTCCTATTTGACTCTAGATGAAATTTTAAAGGAAAGGATAATATTAAGAGAAGAAGGTTCTGGCACGAGAAACTTAATATTATCTACACTGGAAGAAAAGGACATAAGCCTAGAGGATATGAAGATAGTTGCTTATGTAGAAGATACTGAGGTTATTAAACAATTAGTCTCACTAGGAGTTGGGATAAGCTTTCTATCTTCAAAGGCTGTAAATGACGATATTAAGTCGGGCAAATATAAGGCATATTATGTAAAGGGAGTAGACTTTAATCGAAAGTTTTATTTCGTTTACCACAATAAAAGACAGCTTTCACCCTTAAATAAAACCTTTAAAGACTTTATGCTTGACTATATAAAGAACAATTCCATATGAGGCTACAATGAAGTGTCTTCGTTGAAGAACCACATACCTTGATAATGAAGAAACCAAAGAGATAGTACCCTTGGTTTCTTCAAATTTTTTTGATGTCATTTTTGAAGGCAAAAATGGCAGCCTGAATCCTATCATTAACATCCAGCTTTTTAAATATGCTAGATACGTGATTCTTTACTGTTTTTTCACTGATAAATAGCTTGTCAGCTATGTCCTTATTACTCAGCCCTCCTGCAATTAATGATAGTACTTCATACTCCCTCTTGGTTAATTGTCTAATCTTATCTAATTCCTTATTGCTATCTTTTTCTTCTAATCCCTCCACTAGCATAGAGGCTATACTTGGCTGAATGTACGTTTTTCCCATATTTACATCCCTTATAGCCTTTATTAGGCTATCTGCATCTGAATCCTTTAAAACATAACCATCCGCCCCTATTTTCATGGTTTCAAATAGGTATTCTTTATCCTCATGGATGGTTAACATGATTATTTTAGACATGGTTCCTAAATCCTTTAGTCTTCTTAAAACTTCGATTCCATTCATACTAGGCATGTTTATATCCAATAGTATAACGTCTGGATTGTACTCAAGAGCTTTTTTAACAGTCTCTTCTCCATCACCACTTTGAGCAATTACTGCTATATCTTCTTCCAGCTCTAGCAGCTGTTTAAGTCCTTGACGCATTAATACATGATCGTCGGCAATCATTAAAGAAATTTTTTCAGCAACCATATCAAATATCCTCCTCTGGTAACATTATGAAAATATTGATTCTAGTTCCTTTTCCTTTAACGGATTTTATATCTACCTTCCCATTTAATAGATCTACCCTTTCTCTTATGCTAATTAAGCCAAAACCTCCTATGATGCCTGTACTAGATTTTTCTACTTCTTCTACATCAAAGCCAATTCCATTGTCTATTATGGACAAATTCAACCTTTTAGGGGAATATTCCACATACACTCTTGCTTCCGTGGCTTCTGCATGCTTGTAGACATTATTTAAAGATTCCTGGATTATCCTAAATATAGCAGTCTCAATACTGGGGTTTAAATTAATCGGATCCCCTAGGACATTAAACTTAGCTGGTATTCCAGTATGTTTGGTGAAGTTATGGATATATCTTTCCATAGTGGGTATTAGGCCTAGATCATCTAAGGACATTGGCCTTAAATCATAAATGGTCTTTCTCAAGTCCTGTAGAGTGGATCTTACTATTTTTTTTAGGTTCTGTAGCTCTTCTTTAGACTTCTCTTTGTCAATATCTATTAACCTTTCACATATTTCCGTCTTTATTAGTATGTTAGCCATTGATTGGGCTGGACCATCATGCATATCTCTGGCTAAACGCTGCCTTTCCTCTTCCTGGGCTTCGATTATCTTTATACCCAAAGCCTGCCTTTTATTCAAATGCTCTACAGTAAAGATAATCTCATCTAAATTCCCTTTTAGATACTCCGTAACCACGCTGACGGATTTTCTCACCTTTTCGGCCTTATTAAACACCCTTATGGCAGACCTTAATCTTAGCTCTAATTCCTTTCGCTTTTCTAAAAGCCGTTTTTCTTCTTCTCTTTTTAAGTACAATTTGATTCTGGCTTCATTAGCCTTGTCGTAGACATCTTTTAATTCTGCTTCCGTATAGATACCAAAGTTTTTACTTACATTGGCTAAGTAGGCCTTGGTCTTCTTTTCTTCAACCTCCAAATAATCCACTTCTCTTATTAGCTTGTCCACCTGCTTTTTAATTTGGGATAACTCCATTTCGATTCTTTTAGCATCTTCTCTTGCATGTTCGACAATTTCCGTAATCTCTTCTTTATTGTTTTCTATGGAATGAATGGTTTCCTTTAATATCTCGTTGATTCGTTCAACCCTTAAAGAAAGACTTGTCACCACTTACACCTCTTGTTCTATTTCCATCTTTTCTATCTGTTGCTTTTCTTCATCTGTTAATATATTGTGTAGATCTAATAGAATCAATAGCCTTTCTTCCCCTATCTTGCCCACACCTGTAATAAATCTCCTATCAACTTCGGAAATTATATCTGGCGTCGGATCAATTTGTTCATCCTCAATTATCATGGTTTGAGAAGCTTCATCTACAACAAAACCCACGTCCTTATCATCAAAAGTTATAACTATTATTCTGGTATCCTTTGTAATTTCTGAACCAGAAAGGTTGAGTCGCTTTTTAAGATTTATTATGGGTATAACCTTTCCCCTGTAATTGATTATACCCTCTACAAACTCAGGGGTATTGGGTACATTTACCGATTCCTGGTAGGGGATTATTTCCTTAACATTCATAATGTCGATTCCAAATTCCTCAGAATTCAAATTAAAGATTACGTATTGGTTTTCAGCCAACATGCTCCCTCCTTTATTTCTACTTTATAATAATATTCTACAAAAATCCTCTTTACCCTTCTATAATTTATTAATTTGCATAAAGATTAAGTTTGTCCTTTATCCTGTATTCTAATTTTTTTCCTATATTGTAATTTACCCTTTTACCAGCCCTTAAATATTTAGATATATCTCCATCAAATCTTATATTTTGTCCAAATAATATTAACTCGAAAAATCCCTTTATTCTATTTAAAACAAACTTATTATCTTCTATTATACCATTTTCTACATAATCGGCCAAAATCAAACTTAAGGCTTCTATAACCTTGTTCTCATCAAAATCTTTAAAGTTAGAATTAGAAAAGTCGGTATATTCATCGATAAAATATACTTCCCTTTCTTTTGCCTCCTGTAAAATCCTCTTAGTATATCCAATTATACACTCATTGCCTACACATCTTCCGCATCTTCCTTCCCCAAGACAAATATCCTCTACCTTTCTTTCTATGATATTACTCTTAATATATAGATGGTCTGCTACCTTTTTGATAGGGGAGTATGTATCCTTTTCCCTTTCCAATATAAGCCTTCTTGTAAGAATGAAATGAATGATCATAATTACTACAAAGTAAAACTTAATGTGATTTAATTCTAATACATTTATCGGTAACCAATGGTAAAGCTTTAGCGTTCCAACCAAAATAAACAGAATGGATGAGATTATTTTTGCTGAAATATCGGGTATTTTTTCCCCAATTTTGCTGCCCGCTAAGATACCTAATCCACTAGTTGCAATCATTCCTGATATTGTACCCAAAAGGGTTATCATAGGCTCCCTTCCTTCAGCTGACAAGGCCATAGCAGTCAATTGAGTTTTATCGCCAAATTCTCCTAGGAAGAAGACAATGGCTACTGTTGTAATGGGACCAAAGGAGGTTTTTCTGCCTGTTACTTCAATTTCCTCCCTCCTTAAAGCCAAAAAACCGAAAATAATAAACATACAACCTGCTATAGATTGAATTACATCCATCGGTACCATTTTAGATAAATAATTGCCCAGGATTATGGCTAATCCATGATTTAGAAACACCCCTATAGATACACCCAGCAAGACCTGACTAATTTTATATCTGGTTGCAAAGGTCATAGCTATTATCTGGGACTTATCTCCCATTTCCGATATAAATATTAAGAAAAACGTCTTAAACAGTTCTTTTATCATGTTCTTCTCCTTCTTCTAACTTAATTTATAGTATATATTAATTATAAATTTGTAGGCCTATAAAAAGACTTCTAGAAAGGGATTGTTTAAAATCTTTTTAGTTTATTATTAAGTCCCTCCAGCACAAAAAAGCTTTAGTTCAATAGTAACCCCTATTGAACTAAAGGTCATCTCCTTTTATCGACTCATTTTAACACATTAACAAGTTAAAGCATAAAACCACAGGCTTATCTGTGGTTTTTATTCCCCTTTAAACTTATGGATTTTTATTGGAGTATAGACCCTTTTTCTCATAATCTCCTCACTTTTCATTAGGCTGATATTATCTAATAAAAAATCTCTACCCAGTTTATAATGGATAAGTTCCTCTAATTTATCAAAGGAATAAGATGTTCTTATCCTTCTTCCTAGCGTAATATGGGGGGTGAATTTCCTTCTTTCCATGGGGTATCCGATCTTTTTCATCTCCCTCTCCATTATATCATATAGGCGGAATAGTTGGTCTAATTCTCCCCTTACTCCCAACCAAAGAACCCTATATTCCCCATTTACATGATTGAAATAGCCTAAATTGTCTAAAGTAAGGGAAATTGGTGTAGTTTCAATGGCTATGCCTTTAATAACTTCATCTATTCTCTCAGCTTCTTCCTCCCTTATATTCCCTAAAAACTTTAAAGTTATGTGGAAATTAGATTGGGGAACCCAACTACCCCTTTTAGAATTATCTTTTAAAAGCTTTTGAATTCCATACAACTCTTCCTTTAGTTGCTCATCTAAATCCAAGGCTATAAAGGCTCTCATATATACATCACCATCATACTTTTCTACAGCTTTCCCTTTCCATTATCCTAATGGGTAGATAGATATGCTCCTTTTCCACCTCTTCATTCTTTAGGATTTTAATGATTCTCCTAATAGCAACGGCCCCAATATCATAGTAGGGTTCCTTTACAGTGGTAAGCCGAGGCCTATATATAGAGGCTATCTTCGTATCCCCATATCCACAAACGGAAATATCATGGGGAACTTTAATCCCGTTGTCATAGCAGTAGTTTAAAAACCCTATGGCCAATTCATCTTGGCAACAGAATACGGCAGTAATATCATTTTCCTTAATTAGCTTTGCCACTTCCTCTCCCATATTATAGCCATCTTCTATGCCAAATCCACTGCTGGAATATACATGTCCCTTTACCCCTTCGGTGTCCTCTAAAGCCTTTATATATCCATCTATTTTAAATTTTTCTAAGGAAGTTTCATTGTCTTCATTATTGGTAACGTATAATATATTCTTATGGCCTAAGGACAATAGATATTTTGTCATTTCAAAGGCTGCTTCATAATTATCAATAGATACAGTAGGCTTATCTAAGCTATCATAATATTTATTCAAATAAACAAAGGGAATCTTATAGCCTTCTATTTCCTCTATTACATCCCAATTAGGCTTTTCTGAAACCAGTATTATACCTTCTACTTGTTTACTCATCAATAGCTGAGCAAATTTCTTTTCTGTATTTGGGTTTCCATAGCTGCTAGACAGAACTATGTCGTATTTATACATCCTCCCAACCTCTTCAACCCCTCTAACCATCTCTGCTACATAGGAGTTGCCTATATCCGTGATGATAACTCCAATTAGATTGGACCTTCTGGTGACTAGGCTTCTTGCCACCTGATTAGGCTTGTATCCTAACTCTTCTATTGCATCCAGTACCCTTTGCCTGGCTTCCCGGCTTACAGGCTTGGAATTATTGATAACCCTTGATACGGTGGATATGGATACATTTGCCAACTTAGCTACATCCTTTATCGTAACCGACATCTCTACACCTCCCTTTTGCGAAACCACTTAGATTTTTTACATATTATATCATATTTCAACATGATTTAGTAGCTAAAGGCTATGGTAGCTAGTGTTATAGTAAAAGCAATTGTCCTACCCTAAAATTATTTTTCCCTATTTGGATTTGTTATAATCTACCGTTCCCAATAAGGTGGAAAATATGTCACATAATGTTTTGGCTAGATTATAATTATTGTAGTCGAATTCCTTTTCCTTTATGGGGACTGTGGCATAGACTACACCCTTGATCTGGTATTTAAATATCAATGGTATGGCTATTACCGATTGCCAATTTGGTGTCTTTAAGTTGAGATTTTCTTCACTTATACTTTCCCAGTCGATTAAGAATTCTCCCTCACCCTTATTTACAATCCTCTTAACTATGGTTTCGTTTAAAAAATCTGTTTCTACCCAATTTAAATTCTGTCTCCTTCTACCATAGGAATTAAGGATTTCTTTACTGCTGGGTTCGATTTCAATAAAGGCACAATTTTCCGCTTCTAAAACCTCTATAACCCGGCCCAAGAAATTGAATATCTTGTCTTCATAGTCTATGTCTTCATTTGTTATTTTAATTACATCTAATAGTGCTAAGATATTTCTTTGATCCCTATTTGTATTACCTGAAATAATCCCTGCTAATCGGTCTCCTCTGTTTAGGGTGTCGGCTAAATTTGTATCCCACATTATAACTCTATTTTTTCCTCTCTCCTTTGCACAATAAAGGGCCTGGTCTGCCTTTTCTATTAACTCCTCTTTAAACTGGCTATGGATAGGAAACATGGATATTCCAGTGCTTATGGTTACCGCTTTCTCTATTGCAGGCAGCCTTATGTCCTCGATATTTTGTCTGATTTTTTCAGCTATGGTCTTAGCCTCGTCTTCCAACACATTTCTAAGTATTATTATAAATTCTTCTCCACCATATCTTGCCACCAAGTCGGTACTTCTTATGCTTTTCTTTAATATCCTTCCTATTATGCTTAAAATTTCATCACCAGTCCTGTGACCATAGGTATCGTTTATCTCCTTAAATCCATCTAAATCCAACATTAAAACCGCAAAGGATTCCTCTTTCCGTTTAGCTTCCATCAGAATCTTGTTAAACTCGCTTTCATAATACTTCCTAGTATAGATACCCGTTAGCTTGTCTACATTGGAAAATACCCTTAATCTGTAATTGTCTATATTTATATATAGTATTTTGGCTAAAGAATTAACTAGATTTTGTCTTTCTTTATCAAATCTATTGAATACTCGCCCTGTTTCTAAGTAGACATATCCTTCTATTCTATTAGAACGGCCTACCACCTTCTTCCTTCTTTCTACACTAGGTGTTTCTGGCTGAATTAAGGGAACAAAAATGGGAACGCATATTATTGCCCTAATATTCTGTGGTAAAAAGTCCTTGTGTAAGCCTATAATATTGCTGCCCAAGCTACTTAATAGTATCCCCCTATCGTACCTACTCGATAAGGCCAGCAAATTCTCATTAGGCTCCCACTGATCCTTATCATCAAGGCTGGCAATAGGTATATAATCATCCTTTTCTTCATCATAGCTTAGAATAAATCCCTTTTGAGCTAGGGTCTCTTTGGATAGATATTTCAAAATTAAATTTAAGTTAAATTGATAGTCATTTGTTAGTCTAGCTATTAATTCTTCAATGGAGGAAACATCCTTTATGTCCTCATATAGATAGTTTAATTTAGTAATCTTTATAAAATGCTCATCATCTATAAGATCAAATATGGAGTTATAATCAAAGTATATATCTATAGGCTCCTCAGCCTTCAAGTCATCTATATATACAAAGTTTAACCTTTTATTGCTTATATTATAGATGGCCTCGGAAAGAATACGCTTTATGTCATCGGTCTTATGGCTTTTTATAAAGCTGATTTGTAGACTCCTCAAAGGCACCTTCTTTATTATGCTGTATATTAAATCTAAGGCCTCTAAAAGATAGTTTATAGCTTGATAATACTTCCCTTCCTTTGCAAAGTTAGTAGCTATTATGGTATTTAATAATATATCCAGATTTATTATATTGTGCTTTTTCATTTCCTTCTCTAGATTTTCTAAATACCTATTCTTGTCCTTATCTCGCCTAGCACTATAGAGTAGTATCATTCTCAAATACTCCAACGGTAGTAAGGATAATTGCTTTCTTAATTCATTGTCTTCATCGATTATGTTGATTAAAAATTCATAATCATCTTCCAATAATGCTATCAAACCAAATTGCAGTAAGGAGTTCCTTCTTTGGAATATTAACCTGCTAGTTGTCAATTCGGCTAGCAGTTTTTCCATAGATTTTTTGTCATACTCTCCAGTTTTAAAGTATTTTACAAGAATAAGCCTTCTTTTAGACATTAGATATTCTATATTGTTAAAATCTTTAGAAAAATCTATGGCCTTATTGGAATATTCTATTGCCTTGTCCCATTGTCCAAAGGTAGAATAGAATTCACCGAGAAAGTTATAGTATTGTCCCACTATTTCGAAGCTAACGTTAGGGTTTTGAGCATAGCTTTCCTTCAAAATAGAATAACAATTATAACTGTGCCCATATTCTCCAGTAGCTAGATAGATTAGCCCTAGATTGATGCTAGTTAAAAATATAATATTGGTATCCTTAATTTCTATTGCAATATTTCTTGCTTCTTCTATGTATTTTTTTGCTTCATTATAGTTTCCTAGATTGCAATATACCTCTCCAATGTTATTGAGAAATACCAACTTCAAATTTAATATGCCATGTTTTTCAACAATCTCTAAGCCCTTTCGATAATACTCCATGGCCTCTTCATATTTACCGTTTTGAATGAATACGTTAGCAATATTATTGATGGGTTTGGTGGAATTGGTAAATTGGTCTGTAGCTTGAAAATATTTTATGCTCTCTTCATAGAATTCAATTGCAGCCTCTATATTCCCCTTAAAATATTCTACAAGACCCTTTAAGTTATAGATATCCCCCAATACTTCCTCTATTTTATTTTCCCTTGTAAAGCTTAATAGGCCCTCTAGACTCCTTTCCATCTCTTCCAATTTGCCCAAACTCAGCATGGCCCTATTATATATTACTTCCGCCTTGGCTATTCCCAATGGATAATGATTTTTTTCCGACAGGGATTTAATCTCTTCAGCCATGGTCAATATCTCGTCTGTCAAATTTCTCTTAAGGTAGACCTCAGAAATCCCTAGCTTTGCAAGTACAATATACCTATAATTCCTTATTTTTTCAGATTTTTCTAACAGTTCCTGGTATACTTTTAGGGCTTTATCATTTTCACCCTTTAAGAAATATATGTTACCTAAAGACTCTAAAACCTCTAAGCTATATTCAATATCCATGTCTTTTACTATTTCATAAGCCTCTTCCCAAAGATATAGGGAGTGGCTGCTCATTATATTTTCCTCTTTTCTTGCTTCTTCTATTATTAGGCTTAGGGCCTTGTCCCTTTGCTTGGACGATATTAAATGGTGTATAAGCTCTTCCATTATAGGCCTATAATTGTCCTTATAATTTCTTAGCAGTAGTTCTGCCAACTTCCTGTGGATGGCAATCCTTTCTTCCACGGGCATGTTATAGTATATTAGCCTTTTTAATTGGATATTATTTATGCCATAACTGTATCCCCAATCAGCTACCTTCTCTTCCAAAAGCCCCATCTTAACCAGTTCTTCCAGCCTTCCATTTAGATGTTTGTTTTCCTCATCTATTATTTTGGAAAGGATAGGCTTAGAAATAGAGTCGTTATAAGCAGAAACTATCTTCATTATATCCATATATTGGCTATCGATTAATGATATTTGATTCTTTAAGGTCTCGTCCCTACTGGTTGAAAAGTAAATATCCGTATATTTTTGGGTCCTAATCTCCCAAAATCCATTTTCATTTATAAAAAGCTCTTCCCTTGCAATTAAATCCTTTAATACGTATTCAATATACCTTGGGTTACCATCACTTTCCCTTAATATTACAGCTGAAAACTTTAAGGGTTTATAGTTCATTCCCAATATGCATTGTATGAATTCCCCAATCTCTGCTAAGTTGAAGTTGGAAATCTTTATGGCTTCCACTCCTTCATAATTTAAAAGGTCGTTAAATATTTTTCCCTTTAAAGTTCCCTTGGGGATTTGCCTTTCATTGTAGGAGGCAATCATGACTAAGTTAGTATTATCCATATTTTCTACTATATATTTAAATAAGCGCAAGAATTCCCCGCTACAATGGTCTATATTATCGATAATTAAGTATATTGGCCTTTCTTTAGCCAAATCCTTAAAGTAGTTGGTTATCCTATTATAGAGCCTAAGGCTTTCCTTATCCCCGCCTATTTCATATAGGGGGTCAGCGTTTAAGAGGTATTTAAGCTCTGGTAAAACTTTAACAAATTCTCTCCCGTACTTGTCCAGTATGTGATCTGGAGCATCTTTTAAAGTCTGTCTCAATATGTTGGTGGCAGGTTTTAGGCCTTGTTTGATGCTTTCGTTTATTTCTAGAAAATATACTTCCCTTCCTCTCATCCTCAAGCGATGGGATATTTCTTTTAAAAATCGAGTCTTTCCCACTCCTGTATCGCCGCTAACTAGTACTATCCTTTTGTCCTTCTTATTGGCTATAAGATTATCATCTAGCTTAAGTACCCTTTCAACCTCCTCTTTTCTGCCAATTATCCTAGTTTTAAAGTTGAGAAAACTTCTCTCTTTGATTAAATCGAATTCATGCTCTATATTAAACAGCCTTTTAATATCCCTAATTATATCCCTTAAAGATATTTCTCTAGTTACTGGATTATTTTTTGTTAACTCTCTTATAATATGCTTTAGATAGTCTACTTGAGCCTTGTCCATCTGATGGATATCCTTAAAACGATAGCTGGAACCCACTGAATAAAAGTCTTCCGTTAATAGATATAAAATCAACATCCCTAAGGAATACTTATCCGAATTATAGCTTACAATTTCCTCCTGTTCCAACAATACCTCCGGAGCTAAAAAATACCTGGTAAGGTCTGAATAACTCCTGTTTACTACATTTTCGAATATATTGATTAAGTCCATGACCTTAATATCGCCATTATCCAAAACAAATATGTTAGATGGACTTAGATGTTTGTATACTATTCCTCTATAGTGTAGAAAATCCAGTAGATTACACAGCTTAAGTATGATTTTAAGCTTTTCTTCTAAACCTAGGCCCTCATGTACTTCAGCTAATGTAGGACTATCTATATATTCTGTAGTAGAATAATGCCTTTTTATATTTATTTTTTTCCTGTCAATGGTTTTAATTATAGAAAATTGTTCGCTTGAAAGCAAATTATCATGGCTAATGTGGGCGATATCGATGAAGTTGTTTATAAGATAATTGATGACCTTCTCCTGCCTATCCATATTGTACATCTTCATAAATAGCCGTCTATCGTCATTCCAAAAATCTATTACTTCATAGACGCTATTATAAATGCTTTCCTCTACAATTTTGCTAATCTTATACCTATTATCAACTAGCTTCATTTTTCCTTCCCCTTTTAAACATTTTTATCTAATCATCCTTTATGGAATCGTATAAGGATTCTAAGCCTTTGCTGAGTGATATCTTCTCCTCCTCAGTAAAATCTGCCATCTTTTGCTCTAAAAAACGAATTCTCTTTTCCAATACCTGTTTTACAATTTCATGGCCCTTAGGTAAAACCTCAATCCTTACAACCCTCCTGTCTTTCGGGTCCTTTTTCCTAACCACTAGTTGGTTTTTCTCCATCCTATCTACTAAATCTGTAATTGTACTACATGCCAATGCCATCTTGTCACTTAGTTGACCAATGGTTAATTCTCCATTTTTAATGAGGATTTGTAAAGCTGTAAATTGAGGAATTGTAATGTTAAAATCCTTTAGAATTTCTCTACCCTTTAATCTAATTATCCTGTCGATTTTCCTCAAGTGCCTTTCTATACTTGCAACGCTATCACTATTATTGTTTTCCTTCAAAATTTCACCTCCACATCCATTCCATATAAAAATTAATTGGGTACGAAGATATCGAACCCCCCTGGTACTACTTCAAATACAGCTGGTAATTTCCCACCGTATTCTCCATCGATGTCTATGGCTACATCTTCATCAGTCTCTACCTTAATTCTCTTGGACTTAAAATATGATACATTGGGATGGTTAACATGTTCCCCTCTAAAAATATTTATGAATATCTGAGCCAAATCCTGAACTTCCGATTTTTTTATTATGACCACATCTAGATAACCATCGGACACATTAGCATCGGGGGCTAATTTTTTAAAACCGCCTATTGATGCACTATTAGATATTAAGAACAATAGTATATCTTCTTCCTTAGTATACTCCTCACTTTCAAATCTTACCCTAATTGGTTCAAATTTCTTCCTTGGTATCTCTTTTAACCCCTCTATATAATAGGCCATCCTACCAAAGATAGCCTTGGCTTCAGGGGCAACCTGGTAGCCAACATTGGCCAATAGTCCACTTGCCGCTACATTGATAAAGTATTCATCATTAACCCTGCCCAAATCTACCTTCTGTATCTTCTCATTTTTTATCATTTCAAAGAATTCGTCTATATTCTTAGGAAGACCCATATAGGTAGCAAAATCATTAACAGTTCCTGCAGACAATATAGCTACGGGAACCTTCCTTTCAGACTTGGCAATCCCCTTTGCTACCTCATTTACCGTCCCATCTCCTCCACATACCACTATGAAATCCCAGTCTTCCTTACAGGTCTTTATAGTCTCATACATGGCATCATCTTTTTTTTGAGTATTAAATTTCCCTACCACATAGCCATCATTTATCAATAGATTGCATAAATAATCTACCCTCTTTTGAACAATCTGCCTTCCAGATGATGGATTGCAGATTACTTTAACCTTCTCCATCCACATCAACCTCTCCTACTTGTTAATATTTTACATTCAATGGCCTATAATATATAGTACATCAATATCCCCCTGCTAGCAACTTCAATATAATTATACCTTATTTTAGTCTCTATTTAAAAGAGAACCCGACTGGGTTCTCAAAATTTAATTACCTATTCTTTAGTGCATTCTTAATTATATCTATTATTTCCACAAGAAGGTTTATGTAATCAGCTATATTTTTCACATTCTTCTTAACTGTATTGGCAGTCCCAGTTATGCTATCACCTACTACTTCAATTGTATCAGAAATTACATCGCTAGTGGTATCAATTTTTTCTGAAATGGAATTTAAATTAGAGATCATGTCCGTTAGTTGAGGACCATTTTGCTCTATTAACACTTTAGAATCCTCTAATATGCAATTGATACTTTCAGATATCTCGGGTAGATTTTTAAGAACCCTGTCCAATTCCTTCTCATTCTTTTCAGCCAACCTTCTAGCCTGGGATACTAGGTTGTTGGCATTTTTTAAAAAGACTAAAAGGTAACCTAGTACCCCTATGCCTAATAGGAAAAGAATAAACTTAAAAAGCTCTTCTATAGTTACAGGAGTCGTCATAAGGATCACCTATTGCCTTTCCATATCCTCTTGTTCTTCATCATCGGATTCGTGCTTTCCTATTTCTACCTCGAACATATCCCTCTCTTTAAATTCCCTTACCTTTTCTTTGATATCCTCTTTTACCTTTTCTTCCACGTCTTTTATGGAGGCAACAGATTCCTTTACCGATTTTTTTACACTTTCAGTAGTTTCCTTAGCCTTATCCTTTATGTCCTTTCTGGTTTCCTTTCCTGATTTAGGTGCAAACAATAATCCTGCTAATGCCCCTACAGCTGTACCTACTGCCAATTTTTTAGCAGTATCGACTTTTTTCTTCCTTTCGGCTTCTTTTTTTCTCTCGTTTAGAAGATCGATTAATCTCACTTAAATCTCCCCTTCCCATGATTATTTGAATAGTTTTTACCCTAAAAAATACTCTACTAATCATTATATGGGAGATTGGAGCTAAGTGAAAGTATTTCTCTAAATTTTATCTATTTTTTTCTAATTTTTTTAACATATCCTGTAACTTTCTAGCCTGATAACCTGACTCTAAGGCAAAGTCTTTAAATAGGTCTGCAACTTCAGCATCTTCAACTTTTTTAGAATAGGTTTCGTAATCCCTAACCATTTCCTGGGCGTCTAGTATTTTCTTCTTCAGTATTTCCTTAGTATTTAATTCCATCTTAACCCTCCCTCCTTTTACTGTTGGGTATAAAAAGCTTATCTAAAAGCTGTTAAATTTATTTCAAGTGGGTATGTAGACTATAGACTTAGTATGGGTAAAATAAATGATTTTAATACTTTAAAAATATTTTTTTTCCTTTATAATTATAGGTATAAGATTATTTTGGGTGTCGAAATATTTTAGGGCAGGAGGAATTATATGAAAGCTTTTAGAACTTTAAGGGATTTTTTTGTAGAACATAAGTGGTATTATATTTTGGGTATAGTCTGGCTTATTATAATCGATTCAATCCAATTGCTAGTTCCTCAAATACTAAGAAGGGCCACCAATCTACTTCAGGAAGGGAAGCTGACTTATGCTGGCATACTAAAATATGGACTGTTTATCATATTAACCGGCCTAGGTATTGCTATAGGCCGATTTTTTTGGAGAAACTATATTATAGGTACTTCCAGAAAGTTGGAGTATTATTTAAGAAAAAAACTATTTGGTCACCTGTTAACCCTATCCCCCAATTTTTTCCATACTCATAAAACGGGAGACCTAATGGCCCATGCAACTAATGATATTCATTCTATCCGACATGCTTTAGGGATGGGAATAGTAATGTTTATAGATTCGGTCTTTTTAACCCTATTGACTATAGTTATGATGGTGCGAACCACCAATTTTAGATTGACCATAATAGCCCTTTTTACACTACCTTTTATCTCTGTAATAGTTAGAAAATTTGGAAAGGTCATACATAGGAGATTTAGGCAGGTACAAGAAGCCTTTTCTCAACTTACAGATACAACTCAAGAGAGTTTTGCAGGTATTAGAGTAATTAAGTCCTTCGTGCAGGAAGATTTGGTAATAGAAGAGTTTAATAAGGTCAACAGGAATAATTTTGAAAAAAATCTAAAGCTGGTAAGGGTACATGGTATATTCTATCCTTTGATAAACTACATTGCGGCTATTAGCTTTTTTATAGTAATAATATATGGAGGAAGGCTTGTAATACTAGACCTTATTACCCTAGGAGACTTTATAGCCTTCAATAACTATTTAAATCTGTTAGTATGGCCTATGATGGCCATGGGTTGGGTTATAAACTTTATACAAAGAGGCATTGCCTCAATGGAAAGGATTAATGCCCTATTAGATGAAAAGCCTGAAATTGTAGATTCTGTAAATGCTAAAGAGCTAAATTCGGTAGAGGGTAAAATTCAATTCGAAAATGTCTATTTTAAATATCCTACCAGCAAGGATTATGTATTGAAGGATATTAATTTTACCATAGAACCAGGGCAGACTTTAGCTATAGTGGGTAAAACAGGAAGCGGAAAGACCACAATAGTAAATTTACTATTACGACTTTATGATATTGAAAAAGGAAGTATCTTGATAGATGGCATCAATATTAAGGACATAAAATTAAAATCCATTAGGGAGAATATTGGATATGTACCACAGGACAATTTTCTATTCTCTACTAGCATTAGGGATAATATAGGCTTTGCCTTCGATAAAGCTATAGATGAGGAAACCATGATACATTCCTCTAAATTAGCCCAGGTATACGATAATATAATTGCTTTTCCCAATCAATTCGATACGGTTTTAGGGGAAAGAGGAGTTACGCTATCGGGAGGTCAAAAACAAAGGGTTTCCATTGCTAGGGCCCTGGCTAAGGACTCACCCATCTTAATACTGGACGACAGCCTTTCAGCTGTGGATACAGAAACAGAAGAGCTGATATTAAATGGGCTCAAAAGCGTTACAAATCAAAAAACAACCATAATAATAAGCCACCGAATCTCTACCGTTAAGGATGCAGATGAAATCATAGTGATAGATGAAGGAGAGATTATAGAAAGAGGAACCCACGACAGCCTATTAGAATTAAACGGCTTATATAGATATCTATATGAAAAACAATTGCTAGAAGAGAAGATTTCTTAAGACTAAGTGGAGGGATATTATGAATAATAAATACGATGAAGTTGTAGAAGGGAAGGCCTATGATTCAAAGCTGATGAAAAGGTTATTAGGATATGCAAAACCCTTTTGGCATTATTTAGTTTTAACCATCATTTTGATGATAATTATCACTGGTTTAGAGCTTATTAGACCCTATCTTATCAAGATAGCCATAGACGATCATCTAAACGGGGATAAAAAGCCTATGTATGAGGTGGATTTATCTGAACCCTATGATGGTATAGTCTTTAATGATAAAAAATATATCCGAATAGATAGCTTAAAGGATGAAGAGGTGGAAGGATTAAAGCATTATCCTGTAAAGAGGATAGTGAAGGAGGATGGCCAATACTACCTAATTGGTGATAGAGGGAATATTAAAGAAGGTATTCCTTTATCGAAATCCGACTACCAAAACTTTAGAAAGAAGGATGTGGATGGCCTTACTAAAATAGGCATAATATTTCTAGCTGCCATCACCATAGCCTTTTTATTAAACTACCTGCAAGTCTATATGTTAAATTATGCCAGCCAAAGGATAATCTATAACATTAGACACGATGTCTTCTCTCATATACAGAGCTTAGCCATATCGTATTTCGATAAAAGCCCTGTTGGAAGGCTTGTAACTAGAGTTACAAATGATACTGAGAACTTAAACGAAATGTATACCAGCGTTTTAGTCAACTTGTTTAAGGATATATTCATCCTGGCAGGCATAGTGATAATCATGATTTCAATGGATTTAAGATTGGCCTTGGTATCCTTCACCTTAGTGCCTTTAATACTTATTCTTTCCATAGTCTTTAGAAGGAAGATTAGGGAAGTCTACAGGCTTGGTAGAGCCCAATTGTCCAAGATAAACTCTACTTTAAGTGAAAACATAACTGGAATGAAAACCATCCAAATCTTCAATAAGGAAGAGAAAATATTTAATAGATTCGATGAGATTAATAGAGATTATTTGAATACCTCTAAAAGGGAAGTTAAGCTATATTCCATATTTAGGCCTTCCATAGAGGTAATCAGATCCCTTGGTTTAGCACTGCTCCTTTACTATGGAGGAAATCAAGTATTAGATGGAGCAATAGAGTTTGGAATGCTATATGCCTTTATTGAATACTTACAGAGGTTTTTCCAACCTATTTTGGACCTTACGGAAAAATATAATATTCTCCAATCTGCCATGGCTTCCAGTGAGAGGATATTTGCAATTTTAGATGAAGATACCAAGATAGAAAATCCAGAAAACCCTGTAGCCTTAAAGGATTGTAAGGGAAAGATAGAGTTCAAAAACGTATGGTTTGCTTATGAGGATGATAACTGGGTTTTAAAGGATGTATCCTTTACCATCAACCCTGGAGAAACGGTGGCTTTTGTAGGGGCTACTGGTGCTGGGAAAACCTCCATTATAAATTTGATTACCAGATTTTATGATATACAAAAAGGGGAAATATTGATAGATGGCATCAATATCAAAGAATACGATAAATATGAATTGAGAAGAAATATTGGCGTAGTTTTACAAGATGTATTCCTTTTTTCCGGTACCATCAAGGACAATATAAGGCTCAACAACAAACATATCAGCGATGAAGAAATAGTTAGGATGGCAAAATACGTCAATGCCCATCAATTTATTGAAAAACTGCCTCAAAAATATGATGAACCCGTTATGGAAAGGGGCTCAACCCTTTCTGCAGGAGAAAGGCAATTACTGGCCTTTGCCAGAACCTTGGCCTTCGACCCTAGTATTTTAATCCTAGACGAAGCTACTGCCAACATAGATACTGAAACAGAACTTTTAATCCAGGATGCTTTAGCTAAACTTATAAAAAACAGGACCACTATTGCAGTAGCCCATAGATTGTCCACAATACAGAATGCAGATAAGATTATAGTTCTGAAAGAAGGGGTTATAGAGGAAATGGGTACCCACCAAGAGCTATTGGAAAAGGAAGGTATCTATTACGACCTTTATAGGCTTCAGTTTAAAGAAGATTTCTATGCCTAGTTAGGGGATTATTAAAGTTCCTTCCGCTCGATGGGATAGTTTTCTTCATAGCCACAGTTTAGGCATTGATAAGTATGGATACACCTTTCCTCCTTTACCCCATCGACCCGATGGCTTATATCATCTAATAGATATGGACTATAATCATCCATAATATTTACTAAGGGTCCCCTCTCCTCCATAGGGGAGTTGCATCTAACACATTTAAAATCTATATCATATAGTCCATTACATAGGGGGCAGACTAAATTCATAGCATCCTCCTTATGGTGGTATAGATATAGTATCTGCAAAATCCATCATTATATACTAAAAGTCCCTTGGGGAATAAACCCTAAGGGACTTTTAAATTCCGCGGTGCCGTCCTTCCAACTAATTCACACCCGCCTCTTTCAAGGTGGGTGCCCTGTCAACAGCTTTAAGCTTCCATTCTAAGATGGCTTGCTCTACACTGCTGAACCCGAACTCCCTTTTCGTCTATGTCGGTTGAATTATTTGGACTAACGCACACCGTAGAATTATTATTCTGTATCTATATTATACCCCGTCAAACTTGATTCTGCAAGTAAGTAGAAGAATCAAATTATGGTTATTTAGCCAATATTTCTTCCAGTTCTTCTTCTTCTAATGATTCTTTTACTATTAGTTTATCTGCTATCATATTTAAATATACCCTATTTTTCTCTAATAACTCTATTGTGTTATGGTAATATTTTTCTAATATGTCTCTTGCTCGATTGATTAAAGAAATATCATTATTTAAGTTGCTATTTAAAATTACATCATAATTTAACAAACCCAATTCGTCATCCATTCCGTAGGAGCCAATCATGGCTAAGACCATCTTGGTTGCTTTTTGAAGGTCTGAAGAAGCGCCTGTAGTTATACAGTCCTTGCCAAAGACTATCTCCTCTGCCGCCCTGCCACCTAAGGCAATCATTATATTGGCAATAATATCCTTTTTAGTTTGATACATCTTGTCCGTTGGAATGTTTAAACTAAAGCCTCCCATACCTTTAGTGCTGGGAATTATACTAACCTTAGTAACTCGGATGGAATCTGATACCCTTTTAGCCACTAGGGCATGGCCTGCTTCGTGGTAGGCTGTAATCTTCTTATCCTCTAACGAAATGCCAGTCCTATCCTTCTTTTCCTCTCCTACCAACACTTTAAAATAAGCCTTATTGATATGGTCCATGGTGATTTTTTCAGCTTTAGTCTTTGCAGCTATCATAGCCGATTCATTCATCAAGCTTTCAAGTTTAGCACCGCTAAAATAGACAGTTTCTAAAGCAACCTTTTTCAAATCTACATCCTCTGAAAGGGGTTTGTTTCTGCTATGGATTTTTAAGATTTTAAACCTAGCCTTAACATCTGGTAAACCTACTTCAATTTGTCGATCGAATCTACCCGGCCTTAATAAAGCCTCGTCTAAAGTATCAATCCTATTGGTGGCTGCTAAAACTATTATACCTTCGTTTCCTTTAAAACCGGACATTTCTGTTAATAAGGCGTTTAATGTCCTATCCCCTTCTTCACTACCACTTGGGGAATTGGCTCCTCTTCTCTTCTTACCTAGAGCATCTATCTCATCGATAAAGATTACAGATTTACCCTTTTCCTTGGCTTTTTTGAATAATCCTCTAATCCTGCTTGCCCCTAACCCGGCATAAACTTGTACAAAGTCTGAACCAGATACTGCATAGAAAGGAACATTGGCTTCATTAGCTAAAGCTTTAGCAAGAAGTGTCTTTCCCGTTCCTGGTGGTCCATATAATAAAACCCCTCTTGGAAGTCTTGCTCCGTAATTAAGATACTTTTCTGGGTCCTTAATGAAGTCTACCAGTTCCTTTAAGGATTCCTTGGCTTCTTCATTACCAGCCACATCAGCAAAAGTGACCCTTCCTTCCGTCAATGTAGCAGCATCTACATCCGACATTTTGGTCATCTCTTTTTCTGCCTGTTTAGAACTATTTCTTATTATATAGCTTACCCCTCCAATAGCCGTCAGCATAAGAAGGAAGCTAAGCACTTGATTTAATAAACCCTTTCCTCCATCTTCCACTACCTTTATATCGTTAAGAAGTAAAAACTCCTTAAAATCTTCCTTTCTAGGATTATCTGTAGTAAACATTTCTCCATCTTTAAATTTCCCTTTTAATTTATCTGAACCATCTAACCTTATCTCTTCTACTAAATTCATCTCTACACGTTTAAGGAATTGTTTATAGCTTATCTCTTTATATTTAAAACTTCTATTTCTATGAAAACCTATACTTATTACCACAATTATGGATAGGGCTAAAACTAAAGCTAGTTTTACTTTTCCATTTGTTTTCATCAAATTGCCTCCTCGGTTTACATAATACTATAAAAATTATACCACCATATTAGCCCCTTGTCCATTTCATATATCTGGCAAAAGAGTAGGATTCCCCTTTTGAGATGCTTTGAGGAATCCTACCCATCAATCTATTCTTGTTCTTTTTTTATAAGTTCTAATATCTTATCTAACTTTTCTAGCTGTTCTTCATTTAGTAAAGGTCTTATACTATCCAATTTTTGAAAGATCTCTTCATATTCCTCTGGACTCATCTTAGACTCCAACTCTTGGTTTACCCTTATTATTTCTACAAATATATCCTCTTCCGACTTATCGGCATAGGTATTAGCTAAACCTTCTATTAGTTCCAATTGTTCCTCCGATGGTTGGAAATCCTTTAAATTGTCCATAGCCTTTTTTATTCTTTCATCCTTTTCCATATTATTACCCCCCTATTGATTCTAATCTAATGTATGAACTAGAAGGTTAATATATTACAACTTAATTTAGTAACCTTTTATCTTTAAAAGCATACAATAGATATATATACTTATTTTAGGAGGCTTATGGATGTATAATGTATACTTGCTATTACTGTTTTTTAGTTTTCTTTCCAATAAAGAGAATAAAGGCCCTAATGTGTTAAGAGAAACCATTAACAAAATAGATTTAAATATCCCCTATACCAGAGAAAAGATAGAAGTCTTAAAAAAAATCGGTCCCTATTTTCCCCAAGAATATATACCAGCCATAAATAAGGCTTTAATATTTACAGAAAGATTTATAAAACTATATGAAGCTGTGGAGTTTATAAGATCGAATGAGTCCATTTATATTAAACAATCCATTCCCGTTAACAGTAATCAGGAAAGGTTTAACTACATAGCGGATACCATAAAAAGGGAGTTTTCACAGGACAAATTAAGTCAAAGAGGAATTGTAGTAGATACCATTTTAACCCTAGATAGATTCAATAGGTTGTTTAAAATCCTTAACTCATTATTAGCCAATCCAGATATATTAAATAATCCTACTAGCATGGTTGACATAATGAAGCCATTTATGGAAGGGAAGGGGGAAAAGGAAAAGAAACAGCTTGAAGATATGACTAAGATGTTGGAAATCATCAAAACATTGAATCCACCTAAAAAAGATGCTGATAAAGAGCATAAGAGCTAAAGCCCTATGAATCTTCCTTTAAATGGTGGATTAGCTTTCTTATATCCTCTGGCATGGAAGCTTTTAGCTCTATAAAGTCCTTGTTTCTAGGATGCTTGGCTTTTAAATAGTAGGAATGCAGGGCTTGCCTTTCTATGTATTCACTAGGCTTGTAATATAAAGTATCCCCTATAATGGGATGGCCTATATGGCTTAAATGAACTCGTATCTGATGGCACCTTCCCGTTAAAATTTGTACGTCTAATAGGCTAGCATCCTTATACCTTTCTATCACCCTGTATCTGGTTATAGCATCCTTGCCCTTTTTAGTAACAACCCTCTTGATACTTCCTTCTTCTTCCCTTCCTATGGGTAAATTTATAGTATCCTCATCCTTTTCTACAATGCCAGCTACTACCACTAAATATTTTCTCTCCACCTTATTTTCTTCAAACTGTAAGGCCATTTGCTGATGGGCAAAGGAGGACTTGGCAACCAATAATATACCAGATGTATCCATATCCAGTCTATTTATGAATCTAATCCTTCTATTAAGACCCTTAGCCTTGAAATAATAGCTAACCCCATTGGATATGGTATTGGTCTGGTGTCCCTTTGTAGGATGTACTACCAAATAGGGTTGCTTGTTTATAGCTAACAGATCTAAATCCTCATAGATAATGTCTAAGGGTATGGCTTCTGGCTGTATATTGTTTTCTTCCTCTTCAATCTTTATAGATACTATATCTCCCTTTTTTAGTGGATGATCCCTTCTTTTAAATTCTCCATTTACGAAGATATTTTTGCCTCTAAAGAGTTTTCTGTAAAACCTACTGGAAATTTCATTTTGGATTAAAAATTTCTTCAAAGTTAAACCATCTTTTTCTACATGAAATACGATAATATCCTCAGTATTTTCAAAAAGATTCATATTCCCCTCCAAATATTCCACCTTTTATTGTATAATATATACAGTCTATTATACCAGATAAACCATAAATTAAAAGTTAGACTGTTTGGAGGGAAATTATTTGGTTCATAACAGGGATAAGAGAATTATAAATGTTATATATAACTATAATTCTCCTTCAAAAAAAACCTATAGCATACTGACGGAAAAACTAAAAAAGAAAGGATTTATTATACCTGAAAAATACGATGAAAAGGCAGAGTTAAATATCTGTATTGGTGGAGATGGCGCTTTCTTAAGAGCAATCCATAGGTTTAAGTTCCCTAACATTCCCTTTATAGGGATAAATACAGGCCATTTAGGGTTTTTTCAGGAGATATTGCCTGAAAATATAGATGATTTTATTGAAAAATACATAAATGAGGATTATATGATAGAAGAAATATTTTTAGTAAAGGCCAGTGTAACCACCAAGGAAAAGAGTTTTCAACTATATGGGGTTAATGAGATGGTCATTAAGGGAATTAGATCTAAGGTAGTTCATTTGGAGGTCTTTATAGACGGAAACCACTTGGAAAGCTTCTGTGGAGATGGTATTATCATTTCCACTCCCGCTGGCAGTACTGCTTACAATTTCTCCTCCGGAGGAAGTATAATATATCCTTCTTTAAAAACTTTACAGATTACTCCCTTATCCCCTATTAGTTCAAGGGCTTATCGCTCTCTACCCAATAGTACGGTGGTACCAGGTGAAATTCCAATTACCATAAAACCTGAATACCGCTATGAAAATTCTATTTTAATAGTAGTAGATGGATTCGAAATAAAATACGACAACCTAACCGAAATTACTTTTACTGTTCCAAGCAAGACCATATCCAGACTAAACTTTGATAAAAACATGTATTGGAACAATTTAAAGAGTAAGTTCTTGTAATAAGAAAAAAATCCTCTCCTTGAGTGAATCAAGGAGAGGATTTTTTTATCTATTTAATGGTATTTAGAGCCTCTATAATTATATTTCTTGCTATTGGTGCTGCAGCTTTTCCTCCGGTGCTACCTTCCTCTTCCAAAACTACTGCAAGGGCAATTTTGGGTTCTTCCGCTGGAGCAAATCCTATAAACCAGGCATGACTTTTCCCTGAGGGATTTTCGGCAGTTCCAGTCTTACCTGCTACCCTAACATTTTTTATACTAGCATTCCTAGAGGTTCCCCTCTTTACGCTTTCAACCATCATATTCTTTACTTCATTGGCTGTAAAGATATCGACAGCTTTTGTAAGGATCTGGGGTTGATTGTTCCTTAAAACTTTCCCTTCAGGCGATATAACCTCCTTAACTAGAATGGGTTTAACAATGTCTCCCTTATTTGCAATACCTGAAGCTATTAAAGCCATATTTAAAGGGGTCATCAAAAGCTTGCCCTGCCCAATGCTTGCAGCTGCAATATCCGTTTCCCCCAGATTGTCCTTATAAGGGAAGGAGGATTTTGACACCGGTAGATCAAAATCGATCTTCTTATTTACTAAAAACCTTTCAGCTACCTCTCCTAAGGCGTCTTTACCTATTATTACGCCTTTTTCTCCAAAATAGGTGTTGCAGGATTTAACCAAGGCTTCTTCTAAATTCAACTTTCCATGGGGTTTGCCATCATAGTCCTTTAAAATATAACCATCGATATTAGCGCTTCCAGTACATTCATACTCCCTATCCAGATCTTTTTTTTCAATAGCTGCTATAGCCGTTAATACCTTAAAGGTAGAACCAGGAGTATAAAGGCCTGAAGTTGCCCTATTTAGTAGAGGGCTATTTTCATCTTCTACAATGTTTTTCCAATCCTCCTTAAGGTTTGTAGGATTAAAATCTGGTAGGCTGACCATTGCATATATTTCCCCTGTAGTTGGATTCATAGCAACAATAGAGCCCTTATGCCCCTTAAGAAGGTTTCTACTATATTCTTGTAAATGGTGGTCTATAGTAAGTTTTAGGGTATTGCCTTCCGTATTGGGAAGGACTATATTCTTAAGCTCATTTAAGGCTGTGGATTCACTAATATTTAATAGAGTATTATTATATTCCAATTCTAGTCCTGCTTTTCCGTATTCCCTATAGCTGTATCCAATAATATGGCTATAGAGGTTTCCATAATTATAAAATCTCTTATAAGTATCATCCACCTTTTCACTATAGGCTAAAATCTTTCCATTCCTATCTATGATTGAACCCCTTAGTATTTTCTCCTCATTTATCCACAACCTCTTATTGTAGCTATTCATCTTTACTGATTCGGCTTTAAATATTTGAAAATAGGTTAAATATGCCATCAGACTTACAAACAATATACATATAGCCGTTAAAACGGTAATTATCCTTTTAATCTCCTTATCCATCTTTTGCCTCCTCAAAATCCAATTCCTCCGAAGCTACTTGGAGAATCCCTAAGGCTATGAAGCTGGATAACATGGAACTTCCTCCATAGCTAACAAAGGGTATGGTTATTCCAGTAAGGGGTATCATCTTTAAAACTCCTCCAAATATTATAAAGGATTGAATCCCAAACAGTATGCTTATCCCTATGGCAACTATCCTGTAAAATTTTATCTTCTGATTTATTCCAATCTTAAACCCCCTATAAACCAGAATCAAAAACAGCATTATTATTCCCATTCCAGTGAAAATCCCCATTTCTTCACATATGGCAGAGAAAATAAAATCCGTATGGACCTCTGGAATGAAGTCGGGATGCCCCAGACCAAGACCTGTGCCGAAAAAACCACCTTCGGCAATAGCAAATAAGGACTGGGTTATTTGATATCCCTTATTGTCTATATATTTCCATGGATTTAACCAGGTTTCAAATCTAATTCTCACATGGGGAAATAATAGATAACCTAAAAATCCACTAACAATAGAAAATAAAAGGTTGTAGAGTATCAATCTCCTATTCTCTTCATATATGAATTGCAGAGCTATAAAAAGGGTGTATAAAATCAATACCGTCCCTAAATCCCTCTGTAAGAATAAAAATAGGATGAATAAATAGGTAGTTGCTATTAAGTAATAGGAGCCATATTTTTGCTTTTTAAAGTGTTCGTATCTGGTATAATAGGAAGCTATTAGAAATATAGTCAACAGTTTAATAATTTCAGAAGGTTGAATGCTTAACCCTCCTATTGATATCCAGTTGATGGCTCCCCTAATCCTAGAGCCAAATAAAAGGGTTATAATAAATAAAATAATAGAGCCAATTCCATAAAAGTAAGTCCATTCCTCCCAACCCTTTATATTCTTAAAGACTAAATAGGTTAAAAAGAATATGAATATCCCCATTCCAATCCAAAGAATCTGCTTTATCCCCAATAGGGGGTCTATTCTATATATCATTATAAGCCCTATGCTTATTAACATGGTTACTATTAAAAAGATGTAAGTATCCCCTGTTGAAATCCGTAATAAAAGGAAGTTAGATACATAGACTATTAGAATTAGACCTATTCCATAGATGAATGTAAACTTATTTAGATTATCCTTACTATATATAAAAAGAAGGAATAGGGCCAATAGTTCAAATAACATCAACAGATTACGCGGGTACTTATAAGAAACCATTTTATTAAACATTCTATCCCTACTCTCTACCTACATATAAAAATTCTATCTGGCCAACCCTTATTCTATCACCATTTTTTAATTTTACCACATCTAAAATCCTCTCTTCATTTATATAAGTACCATTGGCACTACCCAAATCCTCTAAATAATAATTTCCCTCGTCCTCCACAATTTTTAAATGCCTTTTTGAAATATAGGGGTCCCTTATAACGATTTGGTTATCCTTCCCCCGTCCAAGGTATACTTCCTTATCTAATGGATAATATTCCTTTACCTTAAAGGGCAGGGTATCCTTTCTATTTACAAGCTTTAGATAGCTGGCATTATTTAACGCCTTAGTATCTATCCCCTTTATATCTAAGTATATTAGCCTTATTATGCTCAATATAAATAGATAGATTATTATTATGAAGATGTATTTAAATATCAAAGAAACTATGTTAAACATTTTCATCCTCCAACTAGATTCTATCCTTCTAATAATGTTATCATAAAGAAGATTGCTTGTGAATAAATTTATCAATAGCCATATTCAATTTTTGCCTATTATCTGTTAAAATAATACTAAATAGATACCCAAAATGAGGAGGAAACATATGGTTAAGAGATTAAGACGATCTAATACAGACAAAGTATTAGCTGGAGTCTGTGGCGGAATAGGAGAATATTTCAATATAGACCCAGTAATAATACGAATTTTTTGGGTTATAATCACCTTCATGCCGGGTAGCCCTGGATTTTTAGCCTATATAATCTGCGCCTTAGTAATACCAGAAGATAACGGAGTAATCTATCAGGACGGTTCTTCTAGTTTTAGTGGAAAAAACACCCCTTTATTTATTGGGATTGCTTTGATTATCATAGGGGGTTATATGCTAGCAAGAATCATTCTGCCTCATCACATATTTAGATTCTTCAACATCTTTAAATACTGGCCTATTCTACTCATCATTGCAGGCTTATATATAATATATCAAAGTAGAAAGAAGTAGATATGAATTTTTTACCTTCCTAAAGGAGACAATATGGTAAAGTAAACAGGAAGGTAGTGATAGAATGAGGCTCCCTAAACATATAGGGATAATTCCTGATGGCAATAGAAGATGGGCTGTAAAAAATGGTCTTCCCAAGGAAGCTGGCTATCAGGAGGGCTTAAAACCAGGGTTAGAGCTTTTTAAGTTATGCCAACAACTGGGCATAGAGGAAATAACCTATTATGGTTTTACCATGGATAATACTAAAAGGCCTAGAGAACAAAGGTTGGCTTTTACCAAAGCCTGTGTAGAGGCAGTAAAGATGCTATCTAAAGAAAATGCATCTTTGCTAGTTGTGGGCAATACTGAATCTGACATGTTCCCCAGGGCCTTATTGCCCTTTACCATTAAAAGACAGAACTTTGGTAGCGGAGGAATTAAGGTAAACTTTCTAGTCAATTACGGTTGGCAGTGGGATTTAAGGAATTATTTTACTTCCCATGAAAAGAACCCTAATTTGACCCAATTAATAAGATCTAGGGATATCTCAAGAGTTGATCTTATAATACGTTGGGGAGGTAGAAGGCGATTAAGTGGCTTTCCTCCCCTTCAAACGGTATATTCAGATTTCTACGTAGTAGATGATTATTGGCCTGATTTTAAAGCAGAGCACCTTTATGCTGCTTTAAAATGGTATGACAAGCAGGATATAACCTTAGGGGGGTAACCCCTTTTTTTATTGCTTTTATAGTAATAAGATGCTAAAATAGATATCTACGAGAGGAGGATTTGAATGAAAGAATATGGAATATTCGATATATTAGGGCCGGTTATGATTGGACCTTCCAGCTCCCATACAGCAGGTGCTGCAAGGCTTGGTAAAATCGGAATGGAAATAGCTGGTAGTGGATTTCATAGGGTTAGATTCTATCTCCACGGTTCCTTTGCTAAAACCTACAGAGGACATGGTACCGATAGAGCTTTAGTAGCAGGCGTTCTTGGCATGGAACCCTCTGATGAGAGAATAAAGGACTCCTTAAATATCGCCAGGGATAGGGGAATCGATATTGAATTTATGGAGGCTGATTTAGGATACGTTCATCCGAATACGGTAAAAATGGTCTTCTATTATAAGGATAGGGATGTCTATTATGTAACGGGTTCTTCTATTGGAGGGGGTAGTATAATAGTTATAGATATAAACGGAAATGAAGTGGAGTTTACTGGGGACTATCCTACTATATTGATAAAATATGAAGACCAAAAAGGAACTATTAGCAGGATTAGCGCAATTCTTTCAGATGAAGATATTAACATAGCTACAATGAAGGTAACTAGAGAAGGTAATGTGGCAACTATGGTTATGGAAATAGACAATCCTATAAAGAGTAAGGTTATAGACAGAATCAGAAACTTAGATGAAATACTATATGTTAAGGGTATCAATTCTATTAGGAGGGCTTAAATATGTTCAATACAGGCAAGGAATTGTTGGAATTATGTAAGGAAAAAAATAGGAAGATATCTGAAATAGTCATAGAAAGGGAAATGGAACATAATAAGATGTCCTTTGACGAGCTTATGGACAAGATGAAACTGGTCTTAGATACCATGTTAAAATCTGCCCATAGCGGATTAGATAAGGAAATCATATCGGTTTCAAAACTTTCAGGAGGCAATGCAAAAAAACTGGAGGATTATAAGAATAGTGGTAGGACCATTTGTGGCGACCTTATAAATTCCGCCATGGCCAAAGCCCTATCTACTTCAGAGGTCAATGCCTCTATGGGAAAAATTGTAGCCGCTCCAACGGCTGGCGCCTCGGGAATAGTGCCTAGTGCACTTATTACTGTAAAGGAAAAATTCAACCTAACGGAAGAAAACATGATACATGGTTTATTTACAGCTGGAGGAATTGGTGAAATAATAGCAAAAAATGCTACCATTTCTGGGGCTGAAGGTGGATGTCAAGCGGAATGTGGCGCTGCCAGCGCTATGGCTGCTGCTGCGGTAGTAGAAATGGCAGGTGGAGATGTTGAAGCCTCTTTAAACGCTGCTTCTTTTGCCTTAACCAATGTAATGGGCTTGGTATGCGACCCAGTAGCAGGTTTAGTGGAATTCCCTTGTGCTTTAAGAAATGCATCTGGGGTAATCAATGCCTTGTTATCTGCAGATTTAGCAATGGCAGGAATTAAGTCTTTAATACCTTTTGATGAGGTAGTTGAAGCTATGTATATGGTAGGTAAGGCTATGCCAGAGTCTTTAAAGGAAACTGCCTTAGGTGGAGTAGCTGCCACTCCAACTGGAGAGGAGTTTAAAAGGAGGGTTTTATGATTAAAGCCTTTGAAAATGTATATGAGTTCATTTTAGAAGAGATAAAAAAGGATTATCTATTACCCTATCAAGAGGAGTTAGTTTGTTTTACAGAGGCTGATGGCTTTAAAAGAAATTTAAAAGAACTAATATTAAAAAAGCAATATGATGCCCTATCATTAATAGATCTTTTACATGACCTCTTTGCTAAATATAAAGACATCTCAAATATGGATTGGTTAAACTATATCTATGATTATGTGTTAAGCCTATCCTTTCCTGAAAAGGTCGGTAGGGACTTTGAAAGTAGCTTAACTCCTCTAGTAATTTTTTTCCTAAATCTTTTAAGAAGATTTTGTCAATTAGAAATAGAGTATGATGAATCTAGCTTTCTCTATAAATATCCCATTAGCTTTTTAAATGAGGAAGAGGAAAAGGAAAGTAAATCTTTAAATGAGTATTTAACCTTTAAAGATTCCTTTTTTAACAACTGGATATACGAATTGATGAAATTAGATCTATCCTTGACCAATCACAACACCCTAGACCATGTAGTTGGAGTTAATCACTTAAGTCTTAATATAGCTAGACAATTAAAGGACTTAGGGCTGCCTATAGATTTAGGCATTGTAGTTGGAGCTGGCTTAGGCCATGATATAGGCAAATACGGTGTGGAAGATAATGACAAGGATAGGGTTCCTTATCTTCACTACTACTATACTGAAAAATGGTTTAATGAATATAATATGCCAAAAACCGGCCATATTGCTACCAACCATTCCACCTGGGACTTGGAATTGGAAAATCTCCCCTTGGAATCCCTAGTCCTAATCTATGCCGATTTCAGGGTGAAAAACAAAAGGGATGAAGCGGGCCATAAAATGCACATCTACACCCTAGATGAAGCCTACAGCGTCATACTCAACAAACTGGACAACTTAGATTCAAAAAAGGAAAGAAGGTATGAAAAGGTATATAAAAAACTCAAGGATTTTGAAGACTATATTATAAGCCTAGGGGTAGATACTAGTTTAAGGAAGAAGTCCACAAAAAAAGTGGATCCAATCCCCTATTCCTTAATAGATGGTGAAGAGATAGTAAAAAACATAAAGCACTTTGCCATTGAACATAATATAAATCTTATGGCTAGGCTCTTAGAAGATGCTAGTTTCGATAATTTACTGGAGATGGCAAGATCTGAATACAACTGGAGGAGGCTTCGCCAAATTTTGCAAATATTCAAAGAATATTCTACCTACCTAACCCAAAAACAAAAAATAGTAACCTTGAATTTTCTAACGGACCTTTTATTCCACAGGGAAGAAGATATACGGAATGAGGCCGCCCAGTTAATAGGTCTTCTAATAAGCCAGTATGATGAGGAATATAGAAAGGAAATACCCAAATCAGTTAAGCCAGACCATAAGGATACTACTAGCTATCAGCTATTAAAGGAATTATTGGATTTTATCTTATATCCAGATCACAGGGTGGCAGATTCCCATATAGAATGGCAATATAACCTAAAAACCATTATTAAATCCTTATTCCTAAAGGCCAGAGTAGAAAACTATAAAGAGTATTCCCAACTTTTGTTGGAATATTACCAACACTATAAGTCCATGGCCTTTACCAGCCAATTGTATCTAGCTCAAACCATTAAGTACATTCCCCTAGCCTACTTAAAAGATGAGGAGTTAAACAGGCTAAAAGATTATATCCTTAACCAGTTGGACTCTAGTGAATTGGAAATAAGGCTTACTACTCTAGATATAATTGACGAAATATTCTCTGAATTAAAGGATAAGGGTGGCTTCCTAGCAGCCTTAGATAGTTGGATAAGGAATAATCTACAGATTTCTCCCTACCCTTCCGAAAACTATTTGAAATTTAAATTGGCTAGAAAGCTTAATATGGAAGAAGATATCTTAAATATATTAGAAAATAATTACAAGGGGGTAGAGGAAAACACCTCCGAGATTTACTTAAAGAATTTAAAAACGGCTACGGAATGGATGGATAAAAAGGTAAATATAGATATCCTATACGACCAGGTAAAAAAATCCCCTAAAACTTTTGGCCTATATACCGGCATGCATTTTTGTAATCTATTAAAAGTCAGTGCCATGGAAAAAGTGCGTAATTATGCAGGCCACACACTACTCCATATATTTAAATTTCTATCTCAGGAGGAAAGAAACGATATTGCCATAGAGCTATTAAGGGCTTTAGAGATGCAAAACTACCAATTTACCAAGTATATTCCCGATTATCTTGGTAGACTTTTATTATACCTACAACCTACTGAATTGGATGAAGTAATAGATGATTTAGAGGAAAAAGTCAGACTATCCAACACCCAAATTGTCTTCTTACTACTAAAAACCATAGGTGTATGCATCGAAAATTATCCCGAATATGCTAAAAGATTTGATGAATCCAAGATATCCAATAAAAGGAGATTGGAAAGACTGTTGGGGCTTTTATTAAATGGAATGGTTTCCTTTAACGATGAAATAAAGACCGAGGCTTTTAGAATCATAGGCAGTCAAATTTTCAATTCAAGTAAACTATCCCTAGAGGATAAACATAATATCTTTATCCTAATTGGGAAGAAGGTTCTGACCCTACTGCCTAAGAAGGAGGATGACGAATTTGTATTCTTAAGTAACTCTTCCTCCCTAAACAGCATATACAGGTTCATATTGGACTATGAGCTAAACTACGGCAGCATAAGGATTAAAGAACATAAAAGGATAGCCTTTTTCCCTGGCAGCTTCGACCCCTTCTCTTTAAGCCATAAAAAAATCGTAACGGAGATTAAGGAAAAAGGCTTTGAAGTATATTTAGCAGTAGATGAGTTTTCCTGGTCTAAAAGGACTCAGCCCCATAGGTTTAGAAGGGATATCATAAACATAGCCATCGCCCATGAAAGGGATGTATATTTATTCCCCAGCCAAATCCCAATTAATATAAGCAACGACAAGGATTTGTCTAAGTTGAAATCCCTTTTCAAAAACAAGGAACTGTTTATAGTTGTGGGGACAGATGTTTTGGTTAATGCATCTGCCTATAAAAAGGATGGGCTAATAAACCAATTTAACCATATAGTATTCGATAGAAAGAGTATCCACTCCAAGGATGATGATGACTACATCTTGGAGGAAAGGTTAAAAAATATAAGGGGTAAGGTTTTAAAGCTTTCCTTACCTCCCCAGTACGAGGATATTAGTTCTAGCCAGATAAGGCGTTCTATAGATTTAAATAGGGATATTTCCAACCTAATAGACCCACTAGCTCAAAGATATATCTATAGGTATGGCCTATATTTAAATGAGCCTCAATATAAATTTCTAGTCCAAACTAAGACCTTAGAAACGCAAGTAATCGATAAAATAGACCATTCCACAATTGAATACTTAAGGGGTAAATTGACCCATAGAATAGATGAAAAGGCTCTTTATGAATTGAGGGATAAGCTAAGTCCAACTATAGTATTGGTTAGGGAGACCAAGGATAATTCCATATTGGGCTTTTCTACCCTTTACTGGGTGAAGAGCAATATGCTCTACGATGAATTTGAAAATACCAATATAACGGAATATTTTAGGCAGCATGCTAAGGGTAGAATGGTATTGATATCTGGCATATATACCAAGGACAATAGCTATAGTAGTGCTGAAATCATTTTAAATGAAAGCTTAACCCATTGCATCAATACCGACTATAATTATGCCATATTTAAAAATTGCCTAACTAAATATAATGAAGACTTTATAAAGGAGAACCTAAAGCATCAGGGCTTTATTGAAACCCCCTTTATCTACAATGACTGCCCAATTTTTATGGTAGATATGAACAATCCTATGACCTTAAATCAAGACTTGGAAAATCTATTAAAGCCACCTTTTGAAGGGATTTTAGAGGTAAATGAGGTCATTGGAAGAACCAGAAAGAAGTTAAAAGAGGCCATCTCTAATTTATATCCAGGTGAACTCTTGATCTCCTTTAATAGGAATATGATATACAGTAAATTAATTGAAAAGATATGCAGCACCAATCAAGTACCCATCCTTCAAAAAAAGCAGAGTATGTTAGGCCCAAATATCTGTGTTCCCTTTGGCTCAATATTAAACGGTGCAGTGCTGCCAAATACCGTTACTAAAACCATGCACACGGAAAAGGTATTTAATTCAAGTATAAGCGATTTTACCATTCAAGCTTACCCTAATTATCTAAGCTTAGAAGAACAGACTAAAGTGATTAAATCCTTCAATAGACCAGTAATTCTAGTAGACGACTTACTCCATAAGGGGTATAGATTAAATGTAATAGTGCCCTTATTACGGGAAGCAAGCATAAGTATCAAGAAGATAATAGTTGGAATCCTAACGGGTAGGGGCCAAGAAATGGGAAAGGTTAAAAATATTCCTGTAGACTGTGCCTACTTTATCCCGAATTTAAAACTATGGTTTAATGAAAGCGATCTATATCCCTTCATAGGAGGAGATATGGTAGAAAAAGACGATTTTAAGGATTACTTAATACCCAGTGTGAATTTAATACTACCCTATGTTTCACCTAACTTTATAAAAAACACCCCTACTAAAAATATATACAATCTATCTGAAACTTGCCTTAAGAATGCAATTGAAATCTTTGAAGTTATAGAAGGGGTCTATCAGGATATTAATGGGAAAAACCTAATAGTTAAAAACTTGGGAGAGATATTGATCTCCCCTAGAAGGCCAGATTTATACAAGAGTATAGAATCCATTTTAAACTTAAAGCCTTCCTCCTGTCTAAAGAGGGATTTAGGCCATCTTGAAAGGATTAAAAATTTAGTCTTTAGAGAAGTATTGTAAGAGGGTGAGTAGAATATGATCAATTTTTATAGATATAAGGATAAATACTTTTTCTCCTTCCTAAAATATGATGAATTTGAAAAGGTGCGAGAAGAAAAACTTAAGAGGGTTGAAGGGAATATCTATTTTCTAAATAGACTAGACCCTATGAAATCGAGAAGAAGTTTCCTGGTAAGTCATCCCTCCCTCTTGTTCATCGATAAAGAGGGAGTTGAGCTGCTCCTTTTAGATACTAAAGACTATTCCCATTTGATACCCCCTTGGATAAGGGATAGGATTTATAAAGGACTGGTTACCTCAATCAATACCTCTTATCCTAATTGGGAAACTGAGTTATATAAAGAAGATAAGTCCAAATGGAAAGTAAATCTATTAGCTTTAGGGGATGTAGGCAGTACCCTATTAATTGGCTTAAGACTATTAGGTAAGGATTGCATAGATGAGATAGGAATTTATGATAGGAATATCAATAGGTTGAAGCGGTGGGAATATGAAGCCAACCAAATAGTAAAACCCTTTTACAAGGAACCATTTCCAAAGGTTATTCCCTTGGAAAAGGATGAGCTATTCGATTGTGATATCTTTGTCTTCTGTGCCTCCAAGGGCATACCCCCTGTAGGCAGTAAGGTAGATGATGTAAGGATGGCTCAATTTGAGTCCAATTCTAATATAATAAAGGAATATGCAACTTTGGCGAGGGATGTAAACTTTAAGGGAATTTTTGCTGTCGTTTCAGACCCGGTAGATTTATTGTGTAAGGTAGCCTTTTTGGAGAGCAATAAGGATGAAAGAGGAGAGTTTGATTTCAAAGGTTTAGCATCAAACCAGATAATCGGTTACGGACTGGGAGTTATGAACGGCAGAGCCTGCTTTTATGCAGAAAAATCCAAGGATACCATCCATTATCTAGAAGAAGGAAGGGTGTTTGGTCCTCATGGGGAGGGATTAATCGTAGCCGACAGTATAGAAAACTATAATGAAGAAATTTCAGACTTCCTAACCCACAAAACATTGAATGCCAATAAGGAGATTAGAAAATTTGGATTTAAACCCTATATCGCCCCTAGCCTTTCTTCAGGTGCCCTCTCCATTATAGCCACCATTAAAGGAGAATGGTTCTATGGTTCAACCTATATGGGAGAGGCTTATATGGGGTCTAAGTGTAGGCTTAGAAATAACAGCATAGAAATTGAACAGTTGAAACTTCCTTCTAAACTATTTGAAAAAATAGAAAAGACCTATGAAAGGCTAGTGAGTATAATATGAAAGAATACTATCTAATATTGCCGGAAGAACCCTCTCCCCTATTAAAAAAGATGATAGAAAAGACTACCAAAGACATAGATTATACCGTCTTAAAAGATTATGAAGCCTTACCCGACCTAAGAAACAAAAGGCTGATCTTTGCCGTTGAATTACCCATAACGGGGACTAGCAATAAATTAAACGATTTTTTCTTAAAGCTCTTTCAAAGGGGATATGACTCCTTATCTGGTTCGGAAGGGATTGTATTAATCCACAGTAACTACCAGCACTTTACTAAAACCCAAGCCCAATCCATAATATTTAAATCCAACTTATTGGGCTGTAGATTCCCCGGTAGACCTATGGTAGAAGCAACAGGAAACTTGGACAATTTAATCCCATTAAAAAAGGTATATAAGCTTCCCTTGGAGGAAATTTGTTTATATCTATGCCAAGAATTGGGAAAAAGCTTTGTAGAAGATCAAATAAAAAGAATAGATAAGCCTAAAATACTAGTACTCCATTCCAGCAATAGAAAGTATTCCAACACTTTGACCCTTTGGGATATGGTAAAAGAGCATTTAAGTGGGATGGATATAAGGGAAATCAATATTCAGAATGGCAGCATTGAGGACTGTATAGGATGCCCTTATATAACCTGTAAGCATTATGGTGAGCAGGCTAAATGTTTTTATGGCGGTGTTGTGGTAGAAGAGGTGTATCCAGCCATCTTAGAATCAAATGCACTTGTATTAATTTGTCCTAATTATAATGATATGATTACCGCAAATCTAGTGGCCTTGATTAATAGGCTAACTGCCCTATTTAGAAAGACTAAGTTCTATGATAAGACCCTTTTTTCTATAATAGTATCTGGCCATTCCGGAGGGGATGCCCTAGCTAAACAATTGATTAGCAGCTTAAATATCAATAAAACCTTTAGATTACCGCCCTACTTTGCCTTAATGGCTGTAGCCAATGACAAAGGAGCAATAAAAAAAGTCCCCAATATAGAGGAACTTTCTGAAAAATTTGCACTCAATATTATGAATGAAATAAAAAGCTAAAAATAGATTCCTAGCTACTCTATTTTAAAAAATTAGCCTTAAAGGCTAATTTTTTTCTAATCTCAATATTGCCTCCAAGGCCAATATTATTTCCCGCTTTTCTCCTTCTATTGTACTGGCCTCTTCCTTTACATAGTCTCCAATTCCATCTTTCACATCAGATTCATATTCTACAACGGTATTCAATATACTTGCTGCCTTAACCCCCTTTAATTGGGCTAGGGTAAATATTATACCCGTTTCCATATCTGAAGATAGAATATTTTTCTTATTCCAATAGTCCATTAGCTCCTCTTCATCATCAATATAGAAGGAATCATGACTTCTTGTAAGGCCACTATGATAGGGAAAACCTAACTCCTTACAAGTATCTATAATGACTTTTGTCAACTCTAAATCTGCAACAGCAGGATAATTTTCATCTACATACATTCTTGAAGTACCGTCTTCCCTAACTGCTGCTGTTGATATAACTAAATCCCCAAGCCTTATATGGGGCTGTACTGCACCACCACTGCCTATTCTTATGAAATACTTCCCTCCACAAGCTATTAACTCCTCCATACAAATAGCGGCAGAAGGTGCTCCTATGCCTGTGGAAGTAGCAGTTATATCTACACCCTTATAGTTTCCTCTAATGGTTCTAAACTCCCTATTATAAGCTAATTCCTCATAGGAATCCAATAAATTTGCCAGTCTTAAAATCCTAGCAGGATCACCAGCAAGTATGATATATCTTGATACATCGCCTGGCTTCAATAATATATGAGGTTGCTTCATACTATCACCTTCCATCATCGAATATTCAGTACCGCTTCCATAATCCCTTCTGTCAAAGTAGGATGGATGATTAAGTTGCTTTTAATATTATCTACTGTAAGGCCCCAATTAAATAGGGGGCTGAGTAAACCTATATATTCCGATACTAAATTCCCTACCATCCATAATCCCAATATATTTTTGTTTTCATCTACAATTACCTTGATAAAGCCTTCTTCTATACCTCTTGCCCAGCCCCTCCAGCTTTCCTTAAAGTCACAATATCCAACCCTATACTTAATTCCCTTTAACTCCTCTTCCTGCTTACCTATACCTGCTATTTCAGGCAGGGTAAAAACTGCTCTAGGGAGACAGGCGTAGTTCATATCTATATTTCTCTTATTCAGTATATATTCAGCAAGCTGTAGCCCTTGATTTATAGCTACATTGCCTAAAGCCATAATTCCATTTATATCTCCAATAGCGAAGATATTTTCTTCCTTAGTCCTTAAATTCTTATCTACCAGGATCCTATCCTTATCTAAGTCTATATTTAGTCTATCAATCCCCTTTGGAAAATTTGGCTTTCTTAAAAGGGTAACCAAGGTCTTATCCCCTTCAATTATGGCTCCATCTTCCACAAGGACCCTTACTTTGCCTTCATCTATATAGGCCCTCTTTGCTGCCTTCCCCTTTATTATCTCCACTCCTTTTTCAACCAGCCTCTTCTCTACAGGCTCAACTAAATCCTCATCATAGCCTAACAAAAGCTTGTCCTCTTTTTCTACAATAACTACCTTCACTCCTAGTTCTGCGTAAAGGGATGCAAACTCTATTCCTTCCACATTTCCACCAAGTATAATTATTTTTTTAGGAATATCCTTTAAGCTTATGGCTTCCTTATGGGTGATTATCATCTTTCCGTCAATGGATATACCATCAATACCAGTAGGGTCTGATCCTGTAGCAATTATTATATACTCACCCATCAAGATTTTTTCTCCCACCTTTATAGTGTGGGAATCGATAAATTCACCTTCCCCATAGTAGATATCCACATCTAAGTCAGAAATACTCCTTTCAAGCCTTCCATTCAGTTCATCCAAATCATCTTCCCATCTATGGAGTAATCTCTCTACCTCTCCCCTTTTCTCCTTAAAATAATCAAGGGCTCTTTTTACAGGCAAGGCCCCCCACCTAAGGGCAGTGCCTCCCAAGGAATCCCTTTCTATTAAGGCTACAGATTTTCCACCTTTACTTAAGGCCTTGGCAGTATATAAGCCTGCTACTCCTCCTCCTAGTATGATTACATCATATTCCCTATTCATTGTAGGACTCCCCTTCTATAACTTTTCTCCTTTTACTCAGGTGGTTTTTGGCCACTATAAATAGTATTACTATAGTTCCTAAATAAGGTATCATCTGTGTAAACTGGGATGGTATGCCTACCACCTGTAGTCTTATGCCTAGGGCATCAAAGAAACCGAACATTAAGGCTGCAATTAAGGTCTTTACAGGATGGGCTCTCCCGAATATAATTGCTGCCATAGCTATAAAACCTCTATTGGCACTCATATTTTCTGTAAATAAGGTCAAATATCCTAGTGATAGATGAACACCTGCAAATCCGCAGAAAATTCCACAGAATATAGAACTTATATATTTCATCTTTCTAGGGTTAACCCCTGCAGTTTCCAAAGCTTGTGGAAATTCACCTGATGCCCTTAACCATATTCCATAGGGCGTTTTATATAGATATACATATACCAAAAAAACCAATATCCAGCTTACATATACAAAGACAGTATGGTTGTTAAATATGGTATCTAAAACCGGAATACCATCTAGGAAGCTAAAATTGAATCTTGGCAGTGGAACTATATCTGGTGAAGAAAAGGCTCCTTTAACTCCAAATATGCTTCTTAGTAAAAATACGGTTAAGCCTCCGGCAAACATATTTATAGCAATCCCTATTATGAATTCATCCGATTTCAAATCTATGACAAAATAGGCAAATAAAAGGCCTATAAGTACCCCAACAGCTACTGCTAAAAGGACTCCAGCTAGTGAAGATGCAAAGAAGTAACTACCTACAATTCCAAAAAAAGCTCCAAGTAAAATCATGCCTTCCATACCAATATTCAATATACCAGCATGTTGTGTCAACAATCCTCCTAAGGCTGCCAATATTAAGGGAGTGGCCGTCCTTATGGTATGCTGGAGTAAAGTAAGATTTATAATTTCCTTAAGCATTCTCCTCACCTACCTTTTTTCTTCTACCCTTACCTGCAAAGTAATTTTTTATCTTAGCCTTAAATCCTGCCTCTCCTGCAATAAATAGTATTATTATAGACTGTATAACGGATATAAGCTCTGAAGGAATGCCTGTAGCATTTTCCATGGAAATGGAGCCAGTTTTCAATGCTCCAAAGAAGATGGACATTAAAACTACACCAAGAGGGTTATTCTTAACGATCAGGGCAACTAACATTCCATCCCAAGCATATCCTGGTGATATATGTTGTAAGAATCTATAGTGAACACCTAATACTTCAAAGGCTCCTGCTATTCCACAAAGGGCACCAGATACTACCATGGCAAATATCATTCTTCCCTTTACATTGATTCCACCATATTTTGAAAAATTCAAATTCTGTCCCACCATTTTTATCTCATATCCAATGGAAGTTCTCTCCAAGAGATAGTACATTATAATGGTGATTACAATAACATGGAATATACTGGTGTTTAATGTTGAAAGTCTTACTAATCTGGATAATTGATAACTGTCTGCTATAATATCTGTAGCACCTAGCTTGCCTACATCTGTAGCAAAGGGATAGTTTACCAAATAGCCAGTAAATAATACTGCAACCGTATTTAGCATTATGGTTACAATTACTTCATCTATCCTATATTTAACCTTCAATATGGCAGGAAGTAACGCATAAAGCCCTCCAGCTATGGCACTAAATAAAATTGCCAGGGGTATGCCTAATATAGCTGGTAAATTTACAAATGTAATTCCTATAAGGGCTGCTCCAAAGGCTCCTAAATAAAGCTGTCCTTCACCTCCTATATTAAAAATACCACTCCTAAAGGATATGCTAGTGGCAAGGCCTGTCAATATTAAAGGTACAGTCTTAGCCAAGGTGGTTGCAATATTGTACTTTGAACCAAAGGCGCCATTAATTAGTGAACTATAACCAACAATAGGATTTCTGCCATTGGCCATCATTATAAATCCTCCAATTATGAGAGAAGCAAATATTGATAGAAATAAAGAAATTAGATATTCTGTGTTTTTCTTATCCTTCATATCATCTACCTCCTTCCTTTAGAGCCTTCTCTTTTCCAGTCATATACAATCCTATTTCATTTTTCGTTATTTCCTTGCTTAAAAATTCTCCAGTAATCTCCCCTTCATAAAGGGTAATTATCCTATCTGATAATCTAAAAATCTCATCTAAATCTGCTGAAATTAACAATATTGCAGCTCCTTCATTTCTCTTATCGACGATTTCCTTATGGATGAACTCTATAGCCCCTATATCTACTCCCCTAGTCGGTTGAGCTATTATAAGTATTTGGGAATCAAAGGAAAATTCCCTTGCAATGACCATCTTCTGCATATTCCCACCGGAAAGATTATCTGCTATTATATCTTGGGATGGAGTCCTTATGTCGTATTCTTGGATTAATCTATCTGCCCTCTCCCTAATCTTCTTCCTATTTAAGTGGATTCCCTTTATGGCATAGGGTTCCTTCCTGTGGAATCCCAAAATCATATTTTCCGTTAAAGTAGCTTGCCTTGAAAGGCCTGTTGATAATCTATCTTCAGGTATATGGGATATACCAAGTTCTCTTATTTCCAGCGGCTCCTTATTTATAGCTTCAACTCCATTTACTATAATTGAACCTTCTTCAGCCAATCTTAATCCAGTTAATACCTCCAAAAGCTCTGATTGTCCATTTCCCTCAACTCCAGCTATACCTAAAATCTCTCCAGAATGAAGGTTAAAGCTTACACCTTTTAAAGCCATGAGGCCCCTATTGTCCCTTGCTTTTATATCCCTAACCTTTAGCACTTCCTTTTTAGCTATATTTTTCCTCTTAAGTTCTTCAAACAAGACTTCCCTTCCTACCATCATCTCTGCTAATATCTGTTCGTTAGCATGTTTAGTCTCTAATGTCCCTATCATCTTTCCTTGTCTCATGACGCTTACCCTGTCAGAGAGAGCTAATACCTCTTGAAGCTTATGGGTTATTATGATTACAGTTTTACCTAGTTTATCTACCAAACTTCTAATAACCTTAAACAGCTCCTCTGTCTCCTGAGGAGTCAAAACTGCTGTTGGCTCATCTAATATGATTATATCTGCCCCCTTATTCAATACCTTTAAAATCTCAATACGCTGTTGTATTCCAACAGAAAGGGATTCTACCTTTGCATGGGGGTCAACCCTGAGTCCATATTCCTCTGATAGTTCTTCAGTTATTTTAACCGCTTGATTATAATTTGTAAAAAACATGTTTTTTCTAGGCTCAACTCCCAATACTATGTTTTCCGCCACCGTAAAGGAGGGAACCAACATGAAATGCTGATGAACCATACCTATGCCTAGCTTTATAGCGTCCAAAGGAGTTTTAATCTTTACAGCTTCTCCCTTAATATATATTTCTCCAAAAGTTGGCTGATATAGTCCATACAGTATCTTCATCAATGTTGACTTTCCAGCCCCATTTTCTCCAACAATTGCATGAATCTCACCCTTTTCTATGTCAAGGCTTATATTATCATTTGCTAGTACACCTGGAAACTGTTTAGAAATATTTTTCAACTCTATTAGCTTTTCAGCCACTTCTATCACCTCTTTCAAACCGAAAATTATGGAAAAATAGAGAAGTAGAAATCTACTTCTCTATTCTTCTTTTGCAGTTGGTACTTCTATTTCTCCATCTATAATCTTTTCTTTTATTTCCTCTATTTTTGCCTTCATCTCCTCTGTTACGAATTGAGGCATATCATCTGTACCAAATCCTAGTCCAACGCCATCCTGTTCTAATCCATAAAATATAACTTTACCTTCTTCTACTTCATCATTTTGAATAGAAATTATGGCATCATATATGGATTGGCCTACTTTTTTAATCATACTTGCAATAATGTGGTCAGGATTAATATAGCGTTGATCAGCATCTACACCTATAGCATATTTTCCTAATTCTTCAGCAGCCTCAAATACTCCCTCACCAGTTTTACCAGCTGCATGGAATACAATATCTGCTCCTCCTGCATAAAGGGCCGTTGCAGCTTCCTTACCCTTAGCTGGATCTTCAAAGTCTCCTGCATATATTACCCTTACATCTATTTCTGGATCTATATACTTAGCCCCTGCTTCATACCCAACATAGAAATTTCTTATAACAGGTATATCAAGCCCACCAACCATACCTATTACCTTTCCTTCATCCATACCCTCTATAGATGTTTCAGTTGTTAGCATTGCAGCCAATGCTCCTGCTAAAAAGGAACCTTCATTTTCCATATAGCTTATAGTTATTAGATTGTCTATTCCTTCAATTTCATTGTCTACATAGATATAGTAAATATCTGGAAATTCTGATGCTATCTCCTGTGATAGTTCATAGAACTCATGGCCTACTATTGCTACTACATCAGCGTATTCTGATGCTTGTACCAATTGGTCGGTGTAAAGTGATGGGTCATTTCTACATTCATATACCTTAGCCTCTATACCTAGGTCTCCTTTAGCCTTTTCTACTCCTTCATTAGCTGAATCGTAGAATGAACGGTCTCCCAAACCTCCAGCCAGCACTAACCCAACCTTTAATTTTGGCTCTTCTCCTGCTGTTGATATGGACGTTTCTTCTTCTGATGCTGGTGTTTCATTACTGGAACACCCCGTAAGAAAAACTGCCAAAACAAGAGTTAAAGCCAATATCAGTGCAATTGCCCTCTTCATACTTGTTTCCTCCTCATGTTTTTATTTGTTTATATTAAATAATTTTATGTAAAGCCTGAAGCATTATAAACTAAACTATTCTTCCCTACTTATTCTTTCTTCCTCCTTTAAACCTTGGATATCTATGATCAATATGGAGCTATTTGAAACCTCTATAAGCCCTTTTTCCTTTAAATACTGTAAAACCCTATTGATACTTCTTGAAGTCACAGCAAACTGCTCACTCAATTGCTCTTTATTTATATTCACTTCTAAGGAAGAGCCCTTAGCATTGGAATCCACTTCATATAATAGATAATTACAAATCCTATATTTAAGGGAATAAAGGGTATTCTCCCCTGCTAATTTTGATAACTTATAAAAGCTATCACATAGGGTTTTTGTAATATATAGGGAAAAATGTAAGTCGGAACTTATCCATTGAAGGAAATACTCCCTCTTTATCCTGATGGTTTTAGTATCAGTTAAAGCTTCTACAGAGCATATATAAGGCTTCATATCAAATATTTCCAGTTCCCCAAAATAGTTCCCCTTTTTATATATGGATTGGGAATGCTTTCTGCCATTTTCCGCAGTCCTACATATATTCACATATCCATCAATTATAATATGGAAATAATCATAGGTTACATCCTGCTGACAGATTATTTCTCCCTTTTTATAATCCTTCCTTTCCCACCTCTTTAGGATATCGTAAGGACAATTTTTCAGCATGTCCTTTATTGAAGAATTGGACTCAATAATCTCTATTATCTCCATTGCTTGTCCTCCTCTAAATTATAATCCAAAAAAACGATTTCATTAAGGACATCCGTCCCGATAGGAAATTGTTTTCATCATATAATATATGCTTTCCTATAAAAATTAAGAAATATGTCCTGCTATTTTTTCATTATGACAATTATATTTGATTTCCATAATTATACCACAGGGACAGACGACTTTCACTATTTAGATCTTATAAAAGGCATGTCAATAAGGGATAGGGAATTAATTAGTTTGTTACTTAATAAAAAAACAGCATGGTTATTCAACCATACTGTTTTTTAGCTGTTTAATTGCTGACAACACTTACTACTTACTTATGCTTCAGCTTTTTCACCATATTTTTCTTTTATATATTTGTCGATACCCTTAGCAGCTTTCTTACCTGCTCCCATTGCTAGTATTACAGTAGCTGAACCGGTTACAACGTCACCACCAGCAAAAACTCCTTCTCTGGAGGTTTGTCCATCTTCATCTACTACAATACATTTCCTGTCATTTATTTCTAATCCAGCTGTAGTTGCAGGGATAAGTGGATTTGGTGATGTACCTAAAGCCATTATAATGGTATCAACTTCTATTTCAAATTCAGAACCTACAATAGGTACAGGTCTCCTTCTGCCTGATTCATCTGGTTCCCCTAATTCCATTCTTTGACATCTAATGCTCTTAACCCATCCATCTTCGTTTCCGATAATTTCAATTGGATTTGTCAGGAATTCAAACTTGATTCCTTCTTCCATAGCATGGTGAACTTCTTCTTCTCTAGCTGGTAATTCCTTTTCTGTTCTTCTATATACTACATATACTTCAGCACCAAGCCTTAGGGCCGTTCTAGCAGCGTCCATAGCAACGTTTCCGCCACCAATGACTGCAACCTTGCTACCAACCTTTATTGGGGTATCATAATCATCCCTAAAGGCCTTCATTAGGTTGTTTCTAGTTAAGAATTCATTAGCAGAAAATACTCCATTTAAGTTCTCTCCAGCTATGCCCATGAACTTAGGAAGTCCAGCACCAGAACCAATAAATACTGCATGGAATCCTTCTTCATTTAGAAGGGAGTCGATGGTTACAGTTCTTCCAACTATTACGTTAGTCTCTATTTTTACTCCTAATTTCTTTAAATTCTCTATTTCTGGTTTTACAACCGTATCCTTTGGAAGCCTAAACTCTGGAATACCATATACTAAAACTCCACCTGGTTCGTGTAAAGCTTCAAATATGGTTACATCGTAACCTTCTTTTGCCAGGTCTCCGGCACATGTAATTCCTGCAGGCCCTGAACCTACAACTGCTACTTTGAATCCGTTCTTTTCCTTAGTCTTTGCTAGGTCGATATTGTTCTCCCTTGCCCAGTCAGCAGCAAATCTTTCAAGCTTTCCTATGGAAACTGCTTCCCCTTTAATGCCTAAGACACAAACCTTTTCACACTGTTCTTCTTGAGGGCAAACCCTTCCACATACTGCAGGTAAGGCCGTTTGTTCTGCCAATACATGTGCAGCTTCTTCAAACTCCCCTTCTGCAATGTGCTTTATAAATCTAGGTATGTGGATGTTTACTGGACAATTATCTACACAAGGATGATGTTTACAGTTTAAGCACCTTTGGGCTTCTTTCATAGCCTCTTCTTCAGTATATCCTAAACAAACTTCATCGAAGTTTGTAATTCTTTCCTTTGGATCCTGTACTGAAATGGGAACCCTTTTAAATCTATCCATTAATTAACACCTCCATGTTGGCATGTACATTTCTTTTCTTCACCACGTTTTGCCAATTCTAATTCCTCTTCTCTATATTGGGTCAATCTTTGTAGAGCTTCATCAAAGTCTACAAGATGTCCATCAAATTCTGGTCCATCTACGCATGCAAACTTAGTTTCATTACCTACGGTTACCCTGCAAGCACCGCACATTCCCGTTCCGTCTACCATGATTGGGTTCAAGCTTACGGTGGTCTTTATTCCCAATTCTTTTGTCAATAAGCATACAAACTTCATCATTATCATTGGTCCAATGGCCACTACCAAATCATATTTTTTGCCTTGCTTAACTATAAGCTCTTCCATAAGTCCCGTTACCATACCATTGAATCCATAACTACCATCATCGGTAGAAATATATACGTTTTCCGCTACCTCTTTCATTTCATCTTCAAGGATTATAAGTTCCTTGGTCTTAGCACCAATTATTACGTCCACACCGATTCCATGTTCATGGAACCATCTAGCTTGAGGATATACAGGAGCTGCTCCGACTCCTCCAGCCACAAATAGTACTTTTTGCTTTTTAACTTCTTCGATATCCGCATTTACATAGTCTGATGGCCTTCCAAGAGGACCAACAAAATCTTTTAAGTAATCGCCCTCTTCAAGAGCTGCAATCTTCTTTGTAGAGCTACCCATAGCTTGAATAACTATGTTTACAGTTCCTTTTTCCTTGTCATAATTACAGATGGTTAAAGGAATTCTTTCACCAGTTTCATCGGCTATTACGATGACGAATTGGCCTGGTTGAGCTGAGTTTGCAACCCTTGGAGCTAAAATGTCCATTGAAACGATATTAGGGGCAAGAAATTTTTTCTCAACTATTTTATACAATAGAAACTCCTCCCTCTCTAAATTTTTCATATTAATTATACATCATTTGGGGTAAATATAAAAGATTAGTTAATTATATGACTAATTGCTTGAACTTAATAAAAATTCTCAAAAATCCGCTCTTTTAATCTTGAATTTGATGTAATAAATTGAATTGTCATACAATTAACGAACTCTCCACAATAAATATAACATAAAGAAATTAGGAATTCAACAACATATTGGAAATTTATTATTATTCTATGATAATGTCATATTAAATTCATTCTGATAAAATGTCAT
>ERZ773359.724-NODE-724-length-47453-cov-681.937445_pt1 | contig 47453 bp, 45 predicted proteins | sample MGYA00374955_ERZ773359 | MGnify/ENA primary metagenome ERZ773359 (study PRJEB29098, sample SAMN04486028) | biogas fermenter metagenome | study: EMG produced TPA metagenomics assembly of the Biogas fermentation microbial communities from Germany - Plant 4 DNA1...
AAAAAGAAACCCTTCACCTAAATGAAGAGTTTCTTTTAAACTATATTAGTACATTCCGTCCATTCCCATTCCTGCACCAGGTGCTGGTTGGTTCTTTTCTGGAATATCTGCAACAACTGCTTCTGTTGTTAAGAAGGTAGCTGCAACAGATGCTGCATTTTGAAGAGCGCTTCTTGTAACCTTAGTTGGGTCAACTATACCAGCTTTAATCATGTTTACATACTGTCCATGTAAAGCGTCGTAGCCTACACCTGGTTCGCTGTTTCTAACCTTTTCAATGATTACAGAACCTTCAACTCCAGCGTTAGTTGCAATCTGTCTTACAGGTTCTTCAAGAGCTCTCTTAATTATGCTGATACCAACCTTTACATCTGGTTCGTCAGAATCAAGCTTAGCAACTTCGTTGATAACGTTGATGTAAGCTGTTCCACCACCAGGAACGATACCTTCTTCTACAGCTGCCTTAGTAGCTGCAAGAGCATCTTCTATTCTTAGCTTCTTCTCCTTAAGCTCAGTTTCAGTAGCTGCACCAACTTTGATTACAGCAACACCGCCAGCGAGCTTTGCAAGTCTTTCTTGAAGCTTTTCTCTGTCAAAGTCAGAAGTAGTTTCTTCTATTTGTCTCTTGATTTGGGCAACTCTATTCTTGATTTCAGCCTTATCGCCCTTACCATTAACTATTGTAGTATTTTCCTTTGTAACCTTAACGCTTTCAGCAGTACCAAGCATGTCTAATGTAGCTTCTTTCAAGTCTTTTCCTAATTCCTCTGAAATTACTTCTCCACCAGTAAGAATAGCTATATCCTGAAGCATTTCCTTTCTTCTGTCACCAAAGCCTGGAGCTTTTACAGCAACACAAGTGAAGGTTCCTCTTAGCTTGTTAACTACTAATGTAGCCATAGCTTCGCCTTCAACGTCTTCAGCTATGATTAATAACTTCTTACCTTGCTGTACGATCTGTTCAAGTATTGGAAGTATTTCTTGTATGTTAGAAATCTTCTTATCTGTGATAAGTATATATGGATTATCTAAGTTAGCTTCCATCTTATCTGTATCAGTAGCCATGTATGGGCTTACATAACCTCTGTCAAATTGCATACCTTCAACTACGTCTAATTCTGTGCCCATGGACTTGGATTCTTCTACAGTGATAACACCTTCGCTACCTACCTTTTCCATAGCATCTGCTATTAACTTACCGATTTCTTCATCAGCAGCGGAAATAGCAGCTACTCTTGATATATCTTCTTTTCCTTCAACTGGTCTAGAAATCTTCTTAATTTCTTCTACAGCCTTATCAACAGCCATCTTTATACCGTTTCTAACCATCATTGGGTTAGCACCAGCAGTTACGTTCTTTAAACCTTCTCTAATAATAGCCTGAGCTAATAAAGTTGCAGTTGTAGTACCGTCTCCAGCTACATCGTTAGTCTTTGTAGCAACTTCCTTAACAAGCTGAGCTCCCATATTTTCATATTGATCTTCTAATTCGATTTCACGAGCAATAGTAACACCGTCATTTGTAATTAATGGTGCACCAAATTTCTTATCTAATACTACGTTTCTTCCCTTTGGTCCAAGAGTAACCTTTACAGTATCTGCAAGAATGTCAACACCTCTTTGCATCTTTCTTCTTGCTTCTTCACCTAAAATAATGCTTTTAGCCATTCTTTAACCCCTCCTATACTGCTATTTTTTTATTATTCTACAACGGCAAGAATATCCTCTTGTCTTACTATGGTGTATTCTACTCCGTCTAATTTAACCTCTGTACCAGAGTATTTGGAGATTATAACCTTCTCACCAACTTTAACTTGCATTACAACTTCTTTTCCATCTACAACTCCACCAGGACCAACAGCTACTACTTCTGCCTCCTGTGGTTTTTCTTTTGCACTTCCTGGAAGAACTATACCGCTTTTAGTTGTTTCCTCAGCTTCTAATTTCTTTAATACGACTCTGTCACCAAGTGGTCTAATATTCATTTAAACCCCTCCTTAAGTTTTATTTGTGTATTACAAAACCCGAGTAAGCTATCTTTCCCTTGGGTTTTTTATACTTTGCCTTTTCATATTGTTAGCACTCCTTAACGTTGAGTGCTAATACAATTATTATAATAATTAAACTAACTTCTATTATCAAATGTAGAATACCTAATTTAACTCACAAAATTATTAATTTACTGTGATTTTCTAAATTAATCTTCCATTTGTACATTATTTCTATTATTTTCTTTCTTATACTCACTTTTTAGTAAATATTTCATTTAATTAGATTTAATGCTTAAAATAAGCTTGTTAATAAGGATTATTTTATATACAATAAGTATGGTTAACTAACCAAAACAGGGAGGTAAAATTAATGTATACTATGTCTTTAGGCTACAAAAAAAAATCAAGAATCAGCCGGATTATAACTACCTTAACAGCTTTATTCATTGCCTTTTTTTTAATCAGCTCTTCTGTAAAACTAATCCTAAATGCTAAATTTTTATATTATTTCGATATAGATTATCTAAAAATAGCGAAAAATAATGATATGGATAAATCTACTATTATAGATAACTATGACATTCTTATAAACTATATAAAGGATAAAGATATAAAAGAACTTAATTTTCCTGACTTTGAAATGTCTCCTCAAGGGAAGATACATTTTGAAGAGGTCAAAAAAATATTTATGTTCATAGACTATATATTTTATATAACTTTAGCCCTAAGTGTAACTTTCGTAATCCTGCAATTAATAAAAAGGCGTATTAAATTTTTAAAGATTGCATCTATAGCTTTAATATCTTTACCTGTGCTTTTAGCCATTCCCTTTGCTATAAACTTCGATGCAACCTTTACTACTTTTCACAAAATATTTTTTAATAATGATTATTGGCTTTTCGATCCAGAATTGGACCCTGTAATAAATATATTACCTCAAGAATTTTTTATGCACGCAGCTATAGGTATTCTATTACTACTTATTATATTTAGCATAGTTCTGTATGTAATTTATAGAATTCTTGATAAGGGTTCCAGAGAAGATACATATATTTTCTAGTAGCTACTTTTCATCCTTAAAATCCTTTAATAAATCTTTACCTTTTACACCACCAAAATAGAATAATATTATTAAGGATATGGCAATAAATACTATCAGGTGTTTATTGCCATTATATATTCCGGCACCAAAGCTAGCAGATATTACAATAGCAGGTAGTCTTCCTATCATAGAAGCTATTATGAAATCCTTGAACTTCATATCAGTTATGCCAGCAATATAGGCAATGGCATCCTTAGGAAAGCCAGGAATAAAATAAATAAAAAATACAAGCAATCTAATCCTTCTACTATGCTCCTTACTAGACTCTTTCCCCCTGCTTAGCAGTCCTCTAAATTGCTCTAATTTCCTTTGAGAAATAATAGCACTTAAAAAAGGCACACCTAGCTTGCGGGCTAGCAAAAATACTGCAACACTTCCTAATAATATACCAACCACGGATAATGTCGAACCTAAAACCACTCCATAAATATAGCCTCCTGCAGCCTGAAGAAACTCTCCAGGGATAAAAAAAATTACTACTTGAAGAAATACTAAGGCTGTAAAAACTAGTATTCCTGCACCATGGAAGCTTTCTATTAGCTCTTTTAGTGCTTCAGGACTAGTTAGGCTATAGCTATAGCTTTGAACAAAAATATAAATCCCTGATGACAGTAAGCCTAATACAGTACCAACTAAAATTTCATACCTATAATAGTAAAGATAATTAAAAGGAAAGAACAGTCTTGAAGCCTTGCTATGCTTATCATAATTCTCCATATAATCCCTCCAATTTTCATAATTTGGTTTTAGTATTCCACTATTGCCATGTAATATTACTGAAATTAGAAGATAGGGGTTAGATATTTTATGGCTGAGATTAAACTAACGGAAATAAAAAAAGATAGTGGCTTGTGTTTATTACAGCACTATCTTTGGGTTGATTATTCGATTTTGATATTATTTTCCCTAGCATAGTAAAATAAGTATTGCTGAGCGAAGCCTGCTAGGGAGCCAAACTTGTCTCTAGCAAAATCTCTGATTTTTTTTAGGGATAAATCTGGAGCAGTGTAAAAATGCATCATAGCTCTTTTTACCCAAACATCTACAGGAAAGGCTGATATTTTATTCATAGAAAATAGCATTATACAGTCTCCAACCTTTGGCCCTATGCCATTAAACTGCTGTAAGGCCCTGTGACAATCGTCATCAGACATTTTAGCAATCTCATATATATTATACTTTTCAAAGCCTTCTAGGCCCTGTAAACTGCTATATATATTTGACACCGTATCCTTCACATACTTAGCTCTAAACCCTAAACCACAGGACTCCAACTCAGTCTCTTCCACTGCAGCTAGCTTTTCTACACTCGGAAAGGTATAATAGGTAACGCCCTTGTACTCTATAGGTTCTCCCCATCTTTTACTTATATTCTCTATAGCTCTTTTAATCATAGGTATTCTATTATTGGCAGAAATAATAAAGGAAATAACAATTTCAAAAGGCTCCTGCTTTAATATTCTTATTCCATAACCAAAATCCACTGCCTTCTTTAAAAGAGGATCCTTACTTAATTCCTGCTTTATATTAGAGTAGTCCTGATTTAAATCAAAATATTCACACCATATATTATAGAAGTCTTCCTCATTACTATTATAAATAATAACATCATTTCCTTCCTTTATAACCTCTATAACCCTTCCGTATGCCACTCCAATAAAATCGTTATCCCTAATCTTATTCCACCTAAAACATTGACCACATTCGAAAATATGAACAGGATCAAAGTTTGCTACATCTTTAATAACAATACAATTTTCTTTAGCTTCTACATGTTTATAGTCCAAGAGTCTCTTCTCCTTTAGTTTAATATTAAAATCATTTTTATAAATATATTTTTATCATAACTTAGCTATTTTTAAAAGTATATAAAAATATTCTTATAGCATACCTGATCTTATAATACCAATACTTATAATATTTATAACCGAAGATACTCCACCTACTAGCAAACAAGTTTTACCTGCTTCTTTTTTATATTCTTCATTTTTGGATAGTAAAACAGCGCCAGCTATAAAACCAACTAAAGGAAGAAAAAGTATATATCCTCACCTTTGCCTTCTAACTATCATATAATAAAAAAACAAGCCTAATAAGCAACAAAAAGCTGCTGCACAACCAACAGCTTTGTCAGTTATGCAACAGCTTATTTTACTTAAATTACTTTGTATAATCGTAGAATCCTTTTCCAGTCTTTCTTCCAAGGTATCCAGCTCTAACGTATTTCTTAAGCAATGGATTTGGTCTGTACTTTGGATCTCCTGTTTCCTTATAAAGAACTTCCATTATAGCAAGAACTATATCGTTACCTATGAAGTCTGATAATGCTAATGGTCCCATTGGGTGGTTTGCACCAAGCATCATAGCCTTATCTATATCCTCTGCACTAGCAGTTCCTTCTGCAAGCACTGTAATACCTTCATTAATCATTGGTATTAATATTCTATTAACTACGAAACCTGGAGCCTCTGCTACTTCTACTGGTTCCTTACCAATAGCTATAGATAATTCCTTAACCTTGTCAAAGGTCTCCTGTGAAGTTGCTATACCTCTGATAACCTCAACTAACTTCATAACAGGAGCTGGGTTAAAGAAATGCATTCCTATAACCTTATCTGGTCTATTTGTAGCAGTAGCTACCTCTGTTATTGATAATGAAGATGTATTTGATGCAAGAATAGCTTCAGCCTTACAAATTTTATCTAATTCAGCAAATATGGACTTCTTAACTTCCATGTTTTCTACTGCAGCTTCCACTACTAAATCGCAGTCTGCAGCCAAATTCATATCAGTTGTTCCAGTTATTCTTGAAAGAATTCCGTCCTTAACCTCTTCAGTGATTTTACCCTTTGCTACCAACTTTGAAAGATTCTTATTGATTCCGTTAAGCCCCCTCTCAACGAACTCATCCTTAATATCCCTTACTATAACCTCATAACCCTTAGTGGCAAAAGCCTGAGCAATACCTGCTCCCATAGTACCTGCACCAAGAACAAATATCTTTTCCATTAACATTACCTCCTATTAATTTAAATTGTCCATTGACAATTACTTATTTCTGGCCTTTTAGCTGAGCTATTAATTCAGGTACAACCTTGTATAAGTCTCCTACGATAGCTAAATCTGCAATCTTCATAATTGGAGCGTTTTCGTCCTTGTTTATAGCTATAATATAGTCTGAATCCTGCATACCAGCTAAATGTTGAATTGCTCCTGAAATACCACAAGCAATGTAAATCTTTGGCTTAACAGTCTGACCTGTTTGACCAACCTGAGCACGCTTGTCTATCCATGCATTATCTACCGCTGCTCTAGATCCTGCAACAGTTCCACCTAATACATCTGCTAATTCCTTAAGAAGCTCAAAGCCTTCAGCCTTTCCAACTCCTCTTCCACCGGATACTATAAATTCAGCTTCTCCGATATCAACAATATCCTTAGCTTCTTTAACAATCTCTACAACCTTTGTTCTGATATCTTCTTCCTTTAAGTCAACTTTAACATTTTCTATAGCTGCAGTTCTAGCTTCATCCTTTTCTAGTTTCGCGAAAACTCCTGGTCTTACAGTTGCCATCTGTGGTCTGTGATCAGGACACGCAATTGTAGCCATTAAGTTTCCACCAAAGGCTGGTCTTGTAGCCATTAAATTTCCAGTACCTTCTTCTACATCTACAGAAGTACAGTCAGCAGTTAAACCAGTAGTTAATCTAGCTGCCACTCTAGGACCTAAATCTCTTCCAACATAAGTAGCTCCTATGAAAATTATTTCTGGTTTTCTTTCTTTAGCAAGGTCGCAAATAACCTTAGTATATCCATCTGTAGTGTAATGGCTTAACAATTCATGATCTGCTACTAGAACCTCATCAGCACCAAATGCTACTAGTTCTTTAGCAAGATCCCCTACATTATGTCCAAGAAGTAGAGCTGTAAGCTTTACTCCTAATTTATCAGCTATCTTTCTTCCTTCTCCTAAAAGCTCAAGAGATACCTTTTGAAGCACGCCTTCTCTTTGCTCTGCAAATACCCAAACGCCTTTGTATTCTGCTAAATTCATTTCACAATCCTCCTCATAATCCATTAGATGTAGTGTTTTTCCTTAAGCTTAACCACAATGTAGGATGCTGCATCTTCAGCATCTCTTTTGATTAATTCTCCGCCGCCCTTAACTTCTTTAGCCCAGGACTTCTTAACCTTTGTTGGGGATCCAGCTAGACCAAGCTTTGACTTATCTACATCTATGTCGTCAGCGCTCCAAGTTACTATTTCCTTGTTGGCAGAAGCAAAAATATCTCTAGCATTCATATATCTTGGCTTGTTTAGTTCCTTTATTGCTGTTAATAATACTGGAGTCTTAACTTCTATTATTTCATATCCATCCTCTAAGGCTCTGTTAACAATTAACTTGTCTCCTTCTACCTTAACATCTTGAACATAAGTAACCTGAGGTATATTTAAATGCTCAGCTATTTCTGGTCCAACCTGTGCTGTATCTCCATCTATAGCTTGTCTTCCTGCAAATATAATGTCATATTCCAATTTTCTTATAGCTCCAGCTAAAGCTTCTGAAGTAGCTAAAGTGTCTGCTCCAGCAAAGGCTCTATCTGTTATTAAGATAGCCTCGTCAGCTCCCATAGATAAAGCTTCTCTCAAAGCATTTTTTGCCTGTGGTGGTCCCATGCTGATAACTGTTACCTTTGCACCATACTTATCCTTTAAAACTAAAGCTTCTTCTAAAGCGTGCTTATCCTCTGGATTTATTATGGAAGGTACTCCTTCTCTAATAAGAGTTCCAGTCTTAGGATCTATTTTAACCGCTGTAGTATCTGGTACTTGCTTTAAACATACAACTATATTCATCTGCTCTTCCTCCCACCAATTTTATTTAAAAAGATTTCCTGCGATAACCATCTTTTGAACCTGTGAAGTTCCTTCATAGATTTCTGTTATTTTAGCGTCTCTCATCATTCTTTCTACTGGATATTCCTTAGTGTATCCATAACCACCGAAGGCTTGAACTGCCTTAGTAGTAACTTCCATAGCTACTTCTGATGCGAACAATTTTGCTCTTGCAGCATCTACAGTATATGGTAGACCATTATCCTTTAACCAAGCTGCCTTGTAAACTAAGTTTCTAGCAGCTTCAATCTTAACCTCTAATTCGGCCATCATCCATTGTAAGCCTTGGAATGAGCTTAATGGCTTACCAAACTGCTTTCTTTCCTTCATATAGTTAACTGCTTCCTCGAAGGCACCTTCTGCTATACCAAGAGCCTGAGCTGCTATACCAATTCTTCCACCATCAAGAGTTTTCATTGCTATGCTAAAGCCCTTACCTTCTTTTCCAAGTAGGTTTTCCTTAGGTACTACGCAGTTTTCCATGATTAATTCTGTAGTGGAGGATGCTCTAATTCCTAATTTATTTTCTTTCTTTCCTATTGAGAAACCTGGGAAATTCTTTTCAACTATGAAAGCAGAGATTCCTCTAGTTCCCTGACTTCTATCAGTCATAGCAAAGATTATGAAAGTATCTGCCACTCCACCGTTTGTTATAAATACCTTGCTACCATTTAATATATAATTGTCACCATCTAAAACAGCAGTAGTTTGCTGTCCAGCAGCGTCTGTTCCTGCGTTAGGCTCAGTTAAACCAAAAGCACCTAATTTTCTACCACTAGCTAGGTCTGGTAAATACTTAGCCTTTTGCTCTGGAGTTCCAAAAGCATCAATTACAGAAGCACAAAGGGAAACATGAGCAGAAAGAATAACTCCTGTAGTAGCACAAACCTTTGATAACTCCTCAACCGCTAATATATAGGATAGGCTGTCACCACCTGCTCCTTCATATTCTGGCTTAAATGGTATTCCGAAAAATCCTAGCTTAGCCATTTTCTTTACATTTTCCATAGGGAACTCTTCTGTCTCATCTATCTCAGCTGCAATTGGTTTTACTTCATTTATGGCAAACTCTCTTACCATTTGTCTAACTAATTCTTGTTCTTTTGATAATGTAAAATCCATTCTTCATTGCCCTCCTAATTATTTGTTTTGAAAATTCTTCTCTCTCTTTTCTACAAAAGCTGTCATTCCCTCTTTTTGATCTGCTGTAGAGAAACATTCACCGAAGGCTTCAGCCTCGTACATGATTGCAGTATCTATATCACATTGCATACCTCTATTAATAGCAGCCTTTGAAAGCTTAACTGCAATTGGTGCATTGGCAGCAATGGTTTCAGCCATATTCTTAGCCTCATCCATAAGCTTATCAGCTTCTACTACTCTATTTACTAAACCTATTCTCAAGGCTTCATCTGCTTTAATCATTCTTCCTGTATATATTAATTCCTTAGCCATAGCGGTACCAACTAGTCTTGGTAATCTCTGAGTTCCTCCAAAACCAGGAGTAATGCCTAATCCAGTTTCAGGTTGTCCAAATTTAGCTTTTTCTGAAGCTATTCTTATATCGCAAGCCATAGCTAACTCACAGCCTCCGCCTAAAGCAAAGCCATTTACTGCAGCTATAACTGGTTTTTCAAGGTTTTCTAATCTTCTAAACACTTTATTTCCTAATATGGAGAATTTTCTTCCTTCCATAGTATTTAAGTCTTTCATTTCTGTTATGTCTGCTCCGGCAACAAATGCTTTTTCACCGGCTCCTGTCAAAATCACAGCATAAATTTCATCATCATTTTCTAGGTCAGCAATTATGTAATCAAGTTCTTTTAAAGTTTCAGAATTTAATGCATTTAAGGCCTTTGGTCTGTTTATTGTTACAATGGCTATTTTTCCCTGTTTTTCTATTATGACATTTTTTAATTCCATTTGGCAATCCTCCCTTATAGCTTTGTTAATATTATAACAATCCAAGACAAAAATAATTGAAGCTATTTAGCTCCAATTACAATTATAACTATAGTATAGTAACTTTTCAATAGTAAATAAACATATTTTATGCAATTTAGTTAAAATTAATTGTTAATTGTTTAACACCAGCGGACACTTTATTTATTCTGTTTGTCCCTCTCATTTAATAGATAAGTTAAGGTTAGGATACTTTCACTTAAATGAACATTTTCAACTATTACATCCTCTGGTACAACTAAATCTACAGGGGCAAAGTTCCAAATTCCTTTAACGCCACCTTCTACTAACATATCACATACTTTTTGAGCATTTATTCTAGGTACACATATAACACCAATATCTATATGATTATTCTTTAAGAAGTTACTCAATTGATCTATATCTTGAATTTCCACATCTCTAATTCTTAGGCCTATTAGCTTAGGGTTAGCATCAAATATTGCTTCTAAGGAGAAGCCTAACTTATCAAACCTAGTATAGTTGGCAATAGCTTGCCCTATGTTACCAGCACCAATGATTACTTCCTTGTATACTCTATTTAGTCCTAATATAGAACTTATCTCATTATATAAATCTCTTACATTGTAACCATACCCCTGTTGCCCAAAATCACCAAAGCAGTTTAAATCCTGTCTAATCTGTGATGCAGTGAAGCCTATTTTTTCGCTTAACTCTTTGGAAGAAATTCTATCCACATCATTATTCAGCATTTCTCTAAGATATCTTTGATATTTAGGTAGTCTTTTTATTACTGCCATTGAAATATTCCTTTTACGTTCCATAGCACACTCCTCAATTTCTTTAATTATAGTATATGAATTTCTACTACTTATACATACAACTCTATACAGCTCTATAAGTTATTATCATATATCTCTCTTACTACTGTCAATGTTATTGTCCAAAGGAAAACATTCAGTTTAACGTTGTATAATTATCAATTAATACATTCTTAGTTTATATTAGCTAATGCTATAATATTATTATAAATAATGTAATTAATAAAATCTAGAATCTGTTTTTGATTTATTTAATAACATTTGAAAGTCCTATATATTCATATTATAATGATAAAGTGTTTCAAGAGAAAGCTAAAGCTATAAGAAAATTTCCTAAAGGATTGATATTAGTATGATAATTCTAAGTTGTAAGAATGTATGTAAAAGCTACGGAATAGATGAAATATTAAAGGATATCACCTTTAATATTAATGAAGGGGATAAGGTTGGTTTGATTGGAGCCAATGGAGCTGGAAAATCAACCTTGTTTAAAATATTAACTGGTGAGCTTCAACAGGATAGTGGCGAGGTTTATATTGATAAAAATAAAACCGTTGGCTATCTATCCCAGCATCTATCTCTAGATAGCAATAATTCTCTATATGAGGAAGCCCTTACTGTATTTCAACCCCTCATTGACCTTGAAAATAAAATAAAGAATTTAGAGCAAAAGTTGGCAGAACCCTATGATGCCTCCAAGGAGGACTACCATAATAAAATCATTAAAGACTATACCCTAGCTTGCGACCTCTTTGAAAAAAGAGGTGGCTATACCTATAAGGGTGAGGTTCATAGGGTACTTACAGGTCTTGGCTTCACAGAGGAGGATTTTTCAAAGAAAATAAACATTTTAAGCGGTGGTCAAAAGACTAGGCTTGCCCTATGCAAATTGCTCTTGACCAAATCCGATTTAATCCTCTTAGATGAGCCAACAAACCACTTGGATTTAAAGGCCATTGAATGGCTTGAAGAGTATTTAAAAGCTTATAAAGGAACTGTTGTAGTTATCTCCCACGATAGATTTTTCCTTGATTCTGTAACTAACGCCACCTTTGAAATATCAAGAGGTAAGATTAGCTGCTATAATGCTAGCTACACTAAGTTTTTGGAGCTAAGAAAAAAGGACTACGAGGCTCAATTAAAAGCCTATAATATCCAGCAGGCTGAAATAAAAAGGCAAGAGGAAATAATAGCCCGATACCGTTCCTTTAATAGAGAAAAAAGTATAAGAGCAGCAGAAAGCCGAGAAAAAGCCTTGGCTAAAATGGACCGTATAGAAGCTCCTGTCTCTGATGAAAAAGCTGCAAGAATTTCCTTTGAGGCCTTAATAAAAAGCGGTAACGATGTGCTCCATGCAGAGAATCTTTCAAAGAGCTACGGTGATAAAGTCCTATTCAAAAATGTGTCCTTCGATGTAAAACGGGGAGACAAAACAGCCTTAATTGGAGATAACGGCAGAGGAAAAACTACACTGTTTAAAATTATATTAGAACAGGTAAAAAGCGATAGCGGCTTTATTCACATAGGGAAAAATGTACATCCCGGTTACTACGATCAGGAGCAATCGGACCTTTGTGAAGAAAAAACCGTTTTAGATGAAGTGTGGGACAGCTTCCCAGAAATGACTACAACGGAGCTTAGAAACGCCTTAGCTGCCTTCCTATTTACCGGAGATGATGTATTTAAGGTTATATCTACCTTAAGCGGCGGTGAGAAATGTAGAATCAATCTATTAAAGCTTATGCTTGCTAAAAATAATTTATTACTATTAGACGAACCTACAAACCATTTAGATATTATGTCCCGTGAAGCCTTGGAAGAAGCTTTACTGGAATATGACGGCACCTTAATGGTAATCTCTCACGATAGATACTTCCTTAATAAGGTTATAAGCAAAATCTATGAACTCAATGAAGATGGAATAAAAGAATATCTAGGTAACTATAATTATTATGTAGAAAAGAAAAAAAGCTCAACCCAATCTACAGGAGCAGAGTCTTTAGACACTGGCTTAACCAAAACCAAGCTTCAAGAGGAGAAAAGAAAAAAAAGAGAACTCGAAAAAGCAGAAAAGGAGAAGGCCAAGAGGATTAAAACCTTGGAAAAGCTCATTGCTGATAAGGAGGAGGAAGTAAAGGAGCTTAATCAACAGCTCTGCTTAGAAGAGGTATACTCCAATCCAGCAAGAAGCCAAGAGGTACACCATAAAATCACAGAACTAGAGTCCGAAATAGAAGCCTTGTATGAAGAATGGGAAGAAATTGTTTAATTTCTTCCCATTCAGTATTTTATTCTGTTAATTTAACCTGTAGCTTTTTATATTCATCGTCGGTATATCTATATACTTCTACCTCTACCTTATCACCAATTGCATGCTTGCTCTTTATTTTATTAATATCCTCTATTGATTTTACTGGCTTTCCATCAAACTTTACTATAATATCTCCGACCTTTATACCACCCATTTGAGCTCCACTAAACTCCTGAACCTCTGCTACAAACACACCTTCAACTAGTCCTCTTCTCTTTGCAGTTTCCTTATCTATGCTTTGTCCTGCAATACCAAGCATTGGAACTGGCTTAGATAAATCACCTATTTTATCCTTTACTAAATCTATTGGAATAGCAAATCCCATACCATCAACACTAACTGTGCCGGTACTAGAAATTTTAGCAGTATTTATTCCTATAACCTGTCCTCGTGAATTAACTAGTGGTCCACCACTATTACCACTATTTATAGCTGCATCGGTTTGAATATATGCTATATCCTTATCTCCAAGGTTTCTATTTAAGGCACTAACTATTCCACTAGTTACAGAGCCTAAAAATTCCTTACCAAGAGGGTTACCAATAGCCACTACAGTTTCACCAACCTGCAGGCTTGAAGAATTTCCAAGTTCCACCACTCCTGGAACCTTCACATTTTCTGTAATTTTTACTATGGCAATGTCATGACTAGCATCAGAGTTTACAACCTTAGCTGCCACTTCCTGACCACTGTTAAATATAACCTTTACCTCAGTAGCTCCAGCTATAACATGCTGATTAGTTAGCACATAGCCTTCTTCATTTATAATCATTCCAGAGCCTATCCCCTCTGAAATTTGTTCATTACCAAACCAATCTATACCTGCTACACTTTTTGTAGATACACCAACAACTGCTGGCCCAACCTTCTGAGCTATTTGCGCTATGGTCAAGGCTCCATCTTCTGTTGCTGCTGTAGTAGGATGTAAATCATAGTTAACGGTGTTGGTAGTTTTACTAGCATTTTGGGATACCGCTTCGTATAGAGGGGTATTTTCAAAGAAATCCATCTTTGGTAGCAAGTATAGTGTGGAACCTAAAGTAGCACCAGCACCTACAGTAGCACATATTAGTCCCACTAAAACATAGGACATAGCCCTTCTAAATGCAACATTTTTTCTTTTAACCTTCACCTTTTTGGGTTCGCTATAATTATTATTTACAGGAGTCATTTCTATAGTGTTTCCAGAATTCTCTTCTACTTGAGGATTAAACATATAAAAGTTTTCTCCTGCTATATAGTCTTTATGTTCATTATTCAAATCATTATTGTTGTTGTAGTTATTGAAATCCATATATAAACCTCCTTAGTGCATTTTTTCATCTAATCTAATTTTATGCTTTAATAATAAAACTATTATGTGACAATCCTGTGACAAAGCTGTGACAAAATGATGTCAATTTTAAATAAAAAATAAACCTTCTTCATGTTTTATGGTTTCATAAACCTAACATAAAGAGGTTTAATTTATGGTATAAAGGCTACAAATTAGTTATTTCCGCCCTTTCAGACTTTTTATTAGCAGTTTTCTGCCTTCTCTTCTCTAATTCTACTCTAATTTCCTCAAGGCTAATGTCCTTTTCCGCCATAAGAACCAGAATATGATAGCAAAGGTCGCAAATTTCTGTTATCAACTCTGTTTTATCTGCATTTTTTGACGCTACTATTACTTCTGTAGCTTCCTCTCCAACCTTTTTCAATATCTTATCTATCCCCTTATCAAATAAATATTTAGTATAGGACCCTTCTATAGGATTTACCCTTCGATCCTTTATCACTTCATACAAGTCTTCTATAACCTTTTCATTCATAGTAATATCAATCCTCTCCAAAGCATATTGATATAGAAAAGGGCTACGCCAGCTTGAGTCTTAATTAGGATATTGTCCATCAACACTTTTTAAAACAAAGCAACATACTAAATAACTAGCCCTATTCTACGGCAACTCCCATAATTCAACATCACTTATGTATATCCTCAAAATTCGTAAAAAAGCAGCTATTATTCCCTGTATGGCAAGCTGGTCCCACCTGATCTACCAACACTAGAATAGTATCCCTATCGCAATCTATTTTTATTTCCTTAACAAACTGGAAATGTCCTGAGCTTTCACCCTTGTTCCAAAGCTTTTGTCTAGATCTACTATAAAACCAGGTTTTACCCGTTTCCAGTGTTAACTTAATAGATTCTTCGTTCATATAGGCCAGCATAAGAACCTCCTTGGTTTCATAATGCTGAACTATAGCTGGAATCAAACCATCCTTATTATATTTAATATTATCTATTGTCATCTTTGCACCTCATTTACTATAGTCGAACAGGAATATTAGCTTTTGCTAAATATTCTTTTACCTCTTTAATTGTCAGCTCCTTATAATGAAATAAAGAAGCTGCCAAAGCGGCGTCTGCATTGGTATCATGGAAAACCTCAGCAAAGTGCTCTAGCTTTCCACAGCCGCCAGAGGCTATTACAGGAATATTTACTGCTTCAGCCACAGCCTTAGTTAAGGGAATATCGTAACCATTCTTAGTTCCATCAGCATCCATACTAGTTAGTAGTATTTCACCTGCTCCAAGCTTTTCAACTTCCACTACCCATTCTAATAAATCTAAGCCTGTATCAATTCTTCCTCCGTTAATAACCACATTCCAACCGCTGCCATCCTCACGAATTCTTCCGTCCACTGCCACCACAACACATTGACTGCCAAACTTGTCTGCTGCCCTGCTAATTAAATATTTATCCCTTACTGCCGCTGAGTTTACTGATACCTTATCGGCCCCAGCTCTCAAAATCTCCTTATAATCATTTATATCTCTTATGCCCCCTCCTACAGTTAAAGGAATAAATACCTTTTCAGCAGTCCTTTCCACAACATCAATCATGGTTCCTCTGCCTTCATGGGTGGCGGTTATATCTAAGAAGACCAACTCATCAGCACCTTGCTCATTGTAGTACTGGGCTATTTCCACTGGATCTCCTACATCCTTTAAATTTACAAAATTTACACCCTTAACAACTCTCCCCATATTAACATCTAAACAGGGAATGATTCTCTTAGTGAGCATATTGCATACCCTACCTTCCTTATATTTTTAAAGCTTCTGCCAAGGAAAGAGTACCATCGTAAATAGCCTTTCCAGTTATAGCTCCATAGAGATCCATTGCTTTTAAGGCCTTGATATCCTCTATATCCTTGATACCACCAGAAGCAGTTATTTTACAGCTTACCTTATCCTTTAAAGCTCGTAATTGCTCAAGGTTTGGCCCCTTCAAGGTGCCATCTCTGCTTATATCAGTAAAGATTATATTATCTACACCGATATCCTCCATTTTAAGTGCAAAATCTATATAGTCAACATCACTGGTATTTAACCAGCCTTCTATGCTCACCTTGCCATTCTTTGCATCTATACCTACTGCTATGTGATGTCCAAATTCCTTTACTGCTTCCATCACCATTTGTGGATTTTTCAAGGCAGCACTGCCTAGTATAACTCTGCTAATACCTTTATTAATTAATCTATCTATAGTCCTCAGATCTCTTATGCCTCCCCCAAGCTCCACTGGCACCTTTACCTGAGAAACTACATTAATAATAATATCCTCATTTACTGGTCTGCCCTCCAAGGCACCATCTAAGTCCACCATATGAATATATTGAGCTCCTGTTTCCTGAAAGCTTTCTGCTACCTTCACTGGATCCTCTGCTACTTTGGTGGACTTTGAAAAGTCTCCTTGATATAATCTAACACATTTGCCTTGTCTAATATCTATAGCTGGAATAATAATCACTTTACCAACTCCCCAAAATTTTTTAATATCTTCATACCAGTATCACCGCTTTTTTCTGGATGAAACTGAGTTCCAAAGACATTTCCCCGACTGACCACTGCTGGAACCCTAACTCCATAAAGGGTACAGGCTTTTAAATCCTCTGGATTCTTAACAATTGCATAGTAGGAATGAACAAAATACACGAAGCTTTCATTATTAATCCCCTCTAATAGCTTGCAAGGATTATCAAAGTATAAGTTATTCCATCCCATATGAGGAATCTTAACGTAATTGGGTAGCTCTTGAATTTCCCCTTTTATAATGCCTAGGCCTTCACATTTCTCAACCTCATAGCTAACATCAAATAAGAGCTGCATTCCTAAGCATATACCTAAAATAGGCTTATTATCCTTAGCAAAATCCTTGATTAATAAATCCAAGGCTTCCTCCTTTAAGTTTTTCATGGCATCAGGAAAGGCTCCTACCCCTGGCAAAATAAGAGCCTTTGCCCTTGATAACTCCTCTGCCCTATTGCTAATAAAGGCCTTATACCCCAATGCTTCTAATGCCTTTTCTACACTTCTAAGGTTCCCCATACCATAATCAATAATGCCAATCAAAATTAGCCCCCCTTATAGCACGCCTTTTGTAGACATGACTCCCTTTATATTTTCATCTATAGTCATTGCTTCCTTTAAAGCTCTACCAAAGGCTTTAAAAATCCCTTCAATTTTGTGATGATTGTTTTTGCCATACATAATCTTTATGTGAAGAGTAATACCTGCATTAAAGGCTAAGGCCCTAAAAAACTCTTCCACCATTTCTGTATCTAAATCTCCAACTCTATCTACTGTAAAGTCCCCATCAAAAACCAAGTAGGGTCTGCCACTTATATCCAAGGACACAAAAGCCAAGCTTTCATCCATAGGTGTATAGGCTGTACCATACCTTTTTATGCCAACCTTATCTCCAAGGGCTTCTTTTATGCAGGCCCCCAAGGTAATACCTACATCCTCTACTGTATGGTGACAATCAACATACAAGTCGCCCTTAGCCTTTACCTTTAAATCCATTGCTCCATGAACAGCCATTAGGTTTAACATATGATCAAAAAAGCCTATGCCTGTATCTATGCTACATTTACCTTCTCCATCTAAATTTATTTCTACCATTATATCTGTTTCCTTTGTTTCTCTTTCCTTTTGAGAACATCTACTCATAATCCTTCCGGGCTACAGCCCTTCCTCCTTTTATCCTTATTTCAGATCCTTTAATGCACAACTCAAAGTCTCTATAAGTCTAAGATTTTCCTCTCTGCTACCAGCATTTATCCTTAAGCTTTCCCCAAAGCATCGGATTGCTATTCCCTGCTTTTTCAAAGCCTCATTCAATTCCTTTGCCCTTTCAGTCTTTATATAAATAAAGTTTGCACAGGTAGGATAAACCTTGAAGCTATCGTTCTGCTGTAGCTTACAGAGCTCTTGATACAAATAGTCTCTTTCCTTCACTATCTGCTTAATATTATCTTTAATAATTTCTGGATGTCTTAGCATCACTGAAGCAGTTGCCTGAGACAAGGAGTTTACATTGTAGGGTGCCTTCACCTTCTTAAAGTTTCTGATTATGGATTCCCCAGCTATGATAAAGCCTACCCTAGCAGCCGCTAGCCCCATAGCCTTGGAGCAGGTTCTTAAAACCGCTAAATTTTCATACTTAGTAATTAAATCTACTACCGTTTCGCCATGGAATTCAAAATAGGCTTCGTCCACAACTACAAGGGCATCGGTTTCCTCTACAATTTTAATGATATGTTCCCTGCTCACTACAGCCCCAGTAGGGTTATTAGGTGTTGAAAATATAATTATCTTTACCTCTTCATCTAAGGCTACTCTAATAAAATCCTCTAGGTCAAAGGTTAAGTTCTCGTCTAAGTCATACTCATATACATAGGCTCCCAGTAAGGAAGCATAAAACTTATACATGGAGAAATCAGGCTTTAAGGTTAGCACCGCATCTCCACAATTTAAGAACCCATTCATTAAGGTTTGAATAATTTCATCAGAACCGTTACCTGCTAAGATATATTTTGAATCTACTCCACAGTACTGACCATATAAGCGGCACAGCTGCTCTGACTCAGGATCAGGATATCTATTGTATAAAACCTTCATCAAGGCATCCATTAACTCTTCCTTTAAGCTCTGAGGAAAATTCAAAAAGCTTTCGTTAGCATCTAGCTTCACACTATATTCCGTCTTATCCACTATATAAGGCTCAATTCTATTTAGCTTATCGTTAATAATTAGCATTCCCATTACTTTAACCTCACTTTTAAGGAATTGGCATGAGCAGTCAACCCTTCTGTTTCTGCTAGGGTAATTGCTTCCTTGCTTATCTTTAAGAAGGCTTCCTCTGTATAGTACAAGTAACTTGATTTCTTAATAAAGCTATCTACAGATAAAGGTGAGAAGAATCTAGCCGTTCCACTGGTTGGTAATACGTGGTTTGGCCCTGCAATATAATCTCCTAATGGCTCTGGTGCATATGCTCCTAAGAATATAGAACCAGCATTTTCTACATCCCCTAAGTATCTCATTGGTTCCTTAACCATCAATTCCAAATGTTCAGGTGCAATCTCATTAGCAATTTTCAAGGACTCCTTTATACTGCTTGTTACGATGATAGCACCGTAATTTTCTATGGACTTTGCAATAATATCCTTTCTGCTCATTGACTTTACTTGAGATATTAATTCCTCTCTAACCCTGTAGGCTAAATCATCATTGTCCGTTACCAAAATTGCAGAGGATAAAACGTCGTGCTCCGCTTGCGACATTAAATCTGCTGCAATATATTCTGCATTGGCATCCTTATCTGCCACAATAAGAATTTCACTTGGCCCTGCAATCATATCTATATCCACAATACCATACACACTTCTTTTTGCAGTAGCTACAAAAATATTACCTGGTCCTACAATTTTATCAACCTTAGGTATGGTTTCTGTACCATAGGCTAGAGCTCCGATAGCTTGAGCTCCTCCCACCTTATATATTTTGTCCACACCAGCAATTTTTGCAGCGGCTAAAATATTAGGATTCACCTTTCCATCCTTTGATGGTGGTGTCACCATAACTATATTTTCTACCCCTGCCACCTTTGCTGGTATAGCATTCATAAGCACCGATGATGGATAAGCTGCAGTACCACCAGGTACATATAAGCCCACATTTTTTAAGGGTCTTACCTGTTGTCCAAGCAACACTCCATCCTCTTTGGTAACCATCCAGGAGCGCTGCTTTTGCTTTTCGTGATAAAACCATATATTATCCTTAGCTGTGTTTAAGGCCTTCAGAAAATCCTTATCTACAGAATTTACAGCCTCTTCTATTTCTTCTTTACTAACAAGGAAATCCTGTATATTAACACCATCGTAATTAGCAGTATATTCTCTAAGAGCTTTATCTCCATTTTTCTTAACATCTCTTAATATACTATCTACAATTTGCTGTACTTCCTGCTGAACCTCGTCACTTCTATTTTTTAAATTATCAATACACTCTTTTTCTATGACCCCATCAGCCTTTATAATTTCAATCATTCTTCCTTACCCCCATCAACATAGTTTTGAACCTTATTAATTAGTCGCTCCATCTCTGCCTTTTTCATTTTTAAACTAGCCACATTGGCAATTATTCTGGCACTGATTGGACATACTTCCTCCAAAACCACTAGACCATTTTCCTTCAAGGTAGTACCAGTTTCCATAATATCTACTATGGCATCAGCCAGGCCTAATATTGGAGCTAACTCCACAGAACCTTCTATTTTAATAATTTCTACATCCATGCCCTTGCTGGCAAAGTGTCTTCTAGCCACCTCTGGATATTTTGTAGCAATTTTCTTGTGATTATACCCACTATATAAGTTAGTATCCCCCTTAGCTGCTACTACAAATTTGCATTTACCAATCTTTAAGTCCACCACCTCATAGTAGCTTCCACCAACCTCCATTAGGGTATCCTTACCTACTATGCCTAAATCCGCTACACCATGCTCCACATAGGTTACTACATCATTAGCCTTGGCAAGGAAAAAATCTAAGTTGTACTCATCCTGATGGAATATGAGTTTTCTTCCCTTATCCTTAAGAACACTACAATCTATTCCTACCTTTTCAAAGATTTCTACAGCACCTTTTTCAAGACGACCTTTGGTCAAGGCTATTTTTAAATTTTTCATATATCTTCCTCCATTTTAAACAAGCCTACCATAGTACCTTTAGTAATGTCATATCTATATACTTCTTCACCCTCTAGGAACAAGACATTCTCCACTCCTCTATTTTTTGCATAATCTATAGTGGCTCCCTTTTCTGAATATAGGGATAATTCACAGGTATATCCCTTCTGAACTAGTGCTTCGAGAAGCTCATTGCCAAAGCCTAGCTTTTCTTCCCTGCAGTGAATAATGTAATCAGGACTTATGCTTCCGCTAATATGATGATTTTGCTTCTTTAACACTTCTAAAATGCTATCAACATTTATAGCAAAACCTGTAGCTGGTACTTCTAAGCCAAAATTACTAACTAAGCCATCATATCTTCCACCGTAAAGTACATCATAACCAGCCCCATCAATATAAGCTCTGAAAATTAAGCCTGTGTAATAATTTATATGATGCACCATCCCTAAATCTAAGGAAATGTATTTACTAAGCTTCATATCATCCAGCATCTTGTATATCTTTTGGATATCATTAAGTGCCTCCAAGGCTGTAGGATTGGAGGTTAGCTTTTTAGCCCTTTCTAATAGGGATATATCTCCAAACAAAGCTGGAAGCATATTTAAAACTTCTATTTTTTCCTTACCTATTATCTCTACCCTTTCATTTAGAAAATCTCTGAGGGCAGCAAAATTTTTATTTTCTATAAATCTACGAATCTTTTCTTTATCTTCTAACTCCAAGGGTAGTTCATCCATAATACCCTTAAAGAAGCCTATATGTCCTAACTCTAATTTAAAGTTCTCAACACCAGCTACTAAAAGAGCTTTTACCGCTGTAATTATAACTTCAACGTCTGCTCTTAAGCCCTTGCAACCAATTAGCTCTACCCCTGATTGAGTAAACTCATTCCTTTTACCATTTAAGTCCTCATTGGTTCTATATACATTTTGGCAATAGCATAATTTCAAGGGATAAAAGCTGTCCTTTAGCTTGGTTCCAGCTAATCTGGCTATAGGCGTAGTTATATCAGGCCTAAGCACTAAAATCCTACCCTTGTTATCAAATAGCTTATACATATTCTCCTGATCAATCCACAAGCTATCCCCTGCATATACATCATAAAATTCTAAGGTAGGAGTAATAATCTCCATAAAGCCCCTTTGCAAATAAACTCCCTTGAGTAAGCCTTCCACATACTTCTTGTCAGCACAATCTAAAAAGAGTATATCTCTTGTACCCTCAGGTATACTTTTTTTCCATCTTCCCATTAACTCAGCCCCCAACTTTATCGCTTTATCATGCTAATATACTAAAATATTACCAGTATTAAGACAGCTTGTCAATTATATTCTCTACTTTTTTATTACAGTCTATAGCTTTTGTGCTATAATATTTTGGAATCCATTGATATACTTTGACGAGGTGATAATATGCTAAACATTGATAAGGATAAATTAACTTATTATCTAAAAAACTTGATTTCCATAGGTAGTCCTTCTGGCTATACCCATAAGGTTATGGCTTATATACAGGAGGAACTAACAAAGCTTCAAGTTCCTTATAAAACCACAAATAAAGGAGCCCTCATAGTTACCTTTGAAGGAAGAAATAAGGATTATGAAAGAACCTTTTCCGCTCATGTTGATACTTTAGGCGCCATTGTAAAAAATATAAGCTCTAAGGGCACTCTTTCCTTACTGCCTATTGGAAGCTTTATGATGAATTCTATAGAAGGTGAAAACTGCACCATTGAATGTTCCAACGGTAAATGCTACAGCGGAACAATTCAGACTACAAAACCTTCAGTACACATTAGCGGCAATGAAGCTAGAGAGTTAAAAAGAATTCCTGAAAACATGGAAGTAATTATAGATGAAAAGGTCTCATCAAAGGAGGATGTAGAAAAGCTTGGCATAGCTGTAGGAGACTTTATATGTATAGATACTAGATTTAGGATTACTGACAGCGGCTTTATCAAAAGCAGATATTTAGACGATAAGGCTAGTGCTGCCTCTCTCCTATATTGCATTGAATATATACATGAACATAAATTAAGCTTGCCTTATACCGTAAACTTTTTTATCAGTAATTACGAGGAGGTTGGTCATGGCGCCACTGCAGGTATTCCAGAAAAAACAAAGGAATTTATTGCTGTAGACATGGGAGCACCGGGCTTAGACCAAAATTCCTCTGAATACGCTGTATGTATTTGCGCAAAGGATTCCTCTGGTCCCTATGACTACGAATTGCGTCAGAGGCTTGTTGATATTTGCTCCAAAAATAATATACCTTACAAAATCGATATCTATCCCTTCTATGGCTCCGATGCCTCCGCTGCTCTCAGCGCTGGTTGGGATATAAAGACCGCTCTAATCGGGCCAGGAGTATTTGCTTCTCACGGTTACGAAAGAACCCATATGGAATCCTTAGAGGCGACTACCAGACTGGTTTTACAATATGCCCTTACAGAGTAGAATCTGATTCTATCATCTAATTTACGAAAAAAAGATTCAGCCTGCCTAAATGTGCATGACTGAATCTTTTTATTTTTAATTTATCCTCTCTTCAGCTTTTTTCACTATACTTTCCGGATAACCCAAATAAGTTAACAGTTTAATAGCATTTCTAGTATTAGAAACTCCCTTTCTTATTTTGTAATCAAATTTAATTCCTTCATCACTGTTTACATCTTCAGCAAAGTAATAGCATTCATATCTACTTTGCATAAGCTCCGTTAATTCTAAATCGTGGGTAGCAATTATAGCTGTGGCATTATTACTTATTATATAATCCATTATTTCTGCAGAAGCACTGATTCTTTCTACAGGATTTGTACCTCTAAATATTTCATCAACGATGCATAATATAGGGTGCTTTTGCCCACATTGTTTTATTATCCTCAATATAGACTCTGCTTCTCTTAAATAGTAGCTCTTTCCATCCACTATACTATCGCTAGGACTTATGGAACTCATTATATGGTAGAAAGGAGCCTCATATTTATCTGCCAGTACCATATAGAAGGTTTGGGCAAAAAGAGCACAAATACCTATTGATCTTAAAAAGGTTGACTTTCCTGACATATTAGAGCCTGTAATAATTACTCCGCCCTGTCCTATGGATATATCATTAGGCACAGGTTCTTCTATAAGCGGATGTATTAAGCCTTCCACCTTTATGCCTAATTGTCCTGTTATAAAGCCTGGCGTCGAAAACTTTTCCAATTCTTCTCGGTATGAAGCTATTGAAATAAAGCAGTCTAGCTCCCCTACTATTCTATATAATCTTTTTAATAGCTCTCTATTATTATTTATATCTCTTATTACTCTATAGTAGCTTCTTTCCTCTATAAGCAGTAAAATTCTACCATAATCATAAATTAAATCGACGCCTTCTGGTACACCTATATTTCCATTACCTTTTGCAATGCTTTTGACCTTCTCATATATATCCTTCACTTCATCTATATATGGCTTCAAAGCAGGGTTTTCCTCTTTGGAAAGGGAACCTGCAAACCTAATTAATTCAGATAAATATCTTAAAGCTCTTATACTTACTTCATTCTTAACTCCATGGTTACTATGGATATATACGTTAATACCAAAGCAGGCAACCATGGGTAAAAAAGCTGCAGAACCTACAAAGGGTATTAAAATCAAGGATACAAGTGTCATTGCCACTGCCAGATTACAAATCAACCTCATGTAAGGCTGAATCTTTGCTTCCTTCCAGAGCAAATTACTTAAATCATCATCCTTCATTCTGCCAACATAGTATAAACCAAGCTGTATTCTTTCTCTCAGTTCCTTATCCTCTTGAAATAATCTAATTATTTTATCCCTAAAACGCAGTGGCTCTTCCTTAAACAAAGGATTCCTTAGGATATGATAGAGGACCTGTTCACCTGAGCTAGTAAGATTTCTATCTAGTATTGTATATATCTCATTCATATCTAAATCTTCCCAGGTTTGGTCGTCCAAATATACTTCCTTACTTTCCTTTGCTAAAAGATCAAAGTACCTTCTTACAATTGTTAGGTTTCTTTTTTTATCGATAAATTGTCCCCAGTTTTCTTCTATAATTCTAAGAGCCTTTAGTTTATCTCTTTTCTTTGTAAAATAGTAGCTGCCATATATAAGCACTATAGCTAATAGAAATCCAAGGAAATATAGCTTACTAGTATTCCTGCCTAAAGTATACGAAAAATAAGCAACTGTTCCTGCCGCTATTAAAAATAAGATCTTTAAACTATGATAAACTCTTTCATTCATTTCTTCTGTTTACTTGACTCCTTTACTATCTTATTAATAGCCTTTATAACTGTTTCTGGTCTGTCCACTTGAATGTAGCTGCTACTATCCTCTACCAGCACTTGCTCAGCCTTGGACGATAGCTTTTCTAAATTCCCTTGCATGCTAATATACTGCTTATCCTTTTCTTCATTATTATACTTTTTAGCTGGTGTTAACACTTGAACAAATACATTTTCTAAAGCATTTTCCTCTTGGATATTGCCTTCATAATTCTGCAAGATCTGAAGCTCCTTATAATAGGCAGTACAATGCTTAGAGGTTACCCTATGGCTTAAAAATAGTTCTTTTTCACTATCAGACATATTTTTTAAGAAACCTTCATCATTATTTAAGATATTAGTCTTATAACCTAGCCTAATTCCCCCAAAATATGATAAAAATCTTCCTATCTTAGCCTTACTCACCTGTTTATTTATAGTCTTCTGAAATTCCTCTGATTTAATCTCTTCCTCCATGAGGCTATCTATCAAAACTACGCCAGCTACATTTTCAGAATACTTTTTAGCATATTCTGTAGCTATCAAACCACCATAGCCATGTCCTACTAGAATATAAGGAGAGTACACTCCAGACTTTGACAAGGCTGTTTTTAACTCTGAGATGGTTTTTTTCATATCTACTTCATCCCCAGATGAGTCACTCCAACCATATCCATTTCTATCGTAGCAAAATAGCCTATAATCCCCTTCTATTTCTTCCTTTACTCGATTCCACTGCTCAACAGGGGTATTCATATCACTAATAAATACTATTGAATAGGAGCCTGAACCAGAAGTATTAGTAAATACTCTATAACTACCTACTGATACCAGCTTTCCTTTCATTTTATATTTACCTTTGTCCACTTGCGTCGCAATAAATTGATATATTAAACCAACAAATAATATAAATATGATAAAAAATACTATGAACTCCAGAACCTTCTCTGGTGTTTTCTTTCGTCTATGTATATATCTATAAAAACTGTTCGTTGAAAAACCTAATTTCAAATTTATATCCCTCCAAGATATTAACTTCCATATATGATAATAACATAGATAATCCATATATAAAATATGAACTATTGTAATTGTATTTATAATTTTTGCAACTTTGTACTTTCTTTTGAGAACAATAAAATTAAAGCTATGAATTATTAAAATCCTTTCATGAAATGAGGTGTTTTCATGCGAGTAAGATTAGGCTATGTTGCAATAGCCTTAAATCTACCGAAAACTACTAGCTCCAGCAATGTCACTTATACTTTGTTTAAAAAGCTTCCCTCTGAGAAAAGGCAATTAGAAAAGCTAAAAACTACAACCTTAAACAACTTAAATAATCTTTATAAAATCTTAAAATACAATGTGGAGCAAGGAATACACTTTTATAGAATCACCTCTGCCCTAGTACCTTTGGCAACTCATCCTGAGGTAAGTAATTGGGATTATAGAAGGATATTTAAAAAGGACTTTGAAAGGCTTGGCAGCTTTATAAAGGAAAATAAGTTAAGGGTGGATACCCATCCTAATGAATTCAATGTATTAAACAGCTCAAAGCCCACAGTGGTAGATAACTCCATAAAAAATCTTCAATTTCATGTAAAGCTCTTTGAGGATATGAACTATCCTCTAGGCAAGATGGTGCTTCATGTAGGCAGCGGTGAAGGCGGTAAGGCGCTTGCCATAGAAAGATTTATTAGCAACTTTGAAAAGGTACCAGCAGAAATAGGCCGTAGACTTATGCTAGAAAATGATGACAAAACCTTTACCACAGCAGAAACCTTAGAACTATGTAAAAGCCTAAAACTACCAATGGTTCTTGATGTACATCATCACAATTGCAATAATAATGGAGAAAATTTAGAGGATTTGCTAGGAGAAATACTCGCCACTTGGGATAAGGAACAGCTACCACCAAAAATGCACTTTTCCAGCCCTAAAGATGGTGCTCTAGACCGAAAAAATTCTGATTTTATAGCAGCTGAGGACTTTATATCTTTTATAGAAATTTGCAAGGCTTATAATAGAGATATTGATATTATGCTAGAAGCAAAACAAAAAGATTTAGCCTTATTTAAGCTTATGGAAGACTTAAAAGGCTTAAGAAAAGATTGGAATTATACAGATAGCTCAACCTTTGAGCTTAATTAGTAAAGAGGGATTCTGGCAATTGCGGCCGGATAACAGATATCTGATATCCGACCACTCCCTTACAATTTATCTTTCACCTAGCTTTAGATTTGGTGCAGCGTTTAAATCTAGAGGAGATCGTACCCCTCTCATATATTCGAAATATGCTGCACTGGCTATCATAGCTGCATTGTCAGTGCATAGTATAGGTGGTGGAAATAACACATCTATATTATGCTCAGCACCAGCCTTAATTAGGCTATTTCTTAAAGCAGTATTAGAAGCTACTCCGCCAGCTATGGCAATCTTGTTAACCTTCCTCATGGTGCAGGTCTTTATCACATTATCTGTAAGCACATCTACTACAGCCTTTTGAAAGGATGCTGCTACATCTGCTTTATTTACTTCTTGTCCGGTCATTTCCATCTTGTTTAAATAATTAAGCACTGCGGATTTTAGGCCACTGAAGGAAAAATCTAAGGTTTCCTCATGAAAATTGGATCTAGGGAATTTAATAGCATTTTCATTACCCTCTTTTGCTAGCTTATCGATAGCTGGGCCACCTGGATAGCCTAAACCTAAGGCTCTTGCTACTTTGTCGTATGCCTCTCCTGCCGCATCATCTCTAGTTTTAGCTATAACCTCAAAGTCTCCATAATCCTTCATATGCACAATAAATGTATGTCCACCAGACACTACAAGACATACAAAGGGTGGCTCTAAGTCTTTATGCTCAATGAAGTTTGCACTGATATGGCCTTCTATGTGGTTTACTCCTATTAAGGGCTTTTTTAAGGCGTAGGCTAAGCCCTTTGCATACTGAAGTCCTACCAAAAGAGCCCCAACTAAGCCTGGTCCGTAGGTAACAGCCACTGCATCAATATCCTTTGCCTCTAAATTAGCCTGTTCTAGAGCCTCTTGAACTATGGCATTAATAACTTCTACATGCTTTCTTGAAGCAACTTCTGGCACAACACCACCAAATTTTTTATGTATATCAATTTGTGAAGCTATAACGTTAGATAGCAGTTCTCTACCATTTACCACTACTGCTGCTGCTGTCTCATCGCAACTGCTTTCTATAGCTAAAATTTTTACATCCTTTGACATATTTACTACCTCTTCTTCTGACAATATAATATAAATAATACTAATGTATCTTTTAGCAACAAGTCCAACTAAACTTATACGTTAATTATAGCAAAAGAAAAATTATATACAACCAGTATTATTTTATCCCTTAAAACCATGATATACTATAATTATCTACTATAGAAAAAGGGAGATAGGGTATGGAAAATTATGCAAAGGTCGTTGTAAAAGGATCACCTATTTCAAAATCTAATTTTAAGCTTTTTAATACTCATGGTCGTGCTATACTTCCTTTCAATTCTGGCAAATATCATGATAGGTACGCACACTATGAAGAGGAAATCGCCTACAACGCTAGGCTTCAAAATCCTGGAGTTGTACTGACAGAAGCCCTCATCGCAGTGTTAAAAGTCTATTATAAGAGCTCTAAGCGCCATCCAGATACTAATAATATAACCAAAAGTATTTTTGATGGTATTGAAAAAAGCGGCCTCATAATAAATGACGCACAAATTAGGCGCCTTATCATCGAGGAATATTATGATGGTAAAAATCCAAGGTTTGAGTTAGAATTATTTGGTGAGAGCAGTTATACCATGAAATATGAAATATATAGAAGAGAAGTGCCTGAAAAACCTATAGAATATCAGCCTCCTTCTAATAAAAAAAATAATATGCTCAAGAAAAATACCTCTGGGGAAGCCAAGAGCAGCCTAGTAAGATGTGGTATTTGCGGTAAAGACGTGTCAGAAGAAGCCACTGCCACTGCCAATGGCGGAAAAATGAAAATATGCAAAAGCTGTCTTAAGAATCTATTTTAAATTATCAGTTAAGGGGGTTACCTTTATGTTAATAAGGGACATATTTAATCAAAAGAAACCAGTAATATCCTTCGAAATTTTTCCACCAAAAAAAGATAGTAATATCGATGTAATTTATAGTACCTTAGAAGCCTTAAAGGATTTGAGACCAGATTTTATTAGCGTAACCTATGGTGCTGGTGGAAGCACTAGAGATAAAACGGTGGAAATAGCTTCTATTGTAAAAAATAAATATAATATTGAAGCTCTAGCCCATCTTACTTGCATAGGCTTAAATAATGAAGGTCTTAATAGAATCCTAGGGGAATTAGCAGAAAATAATGTTAAAAATATAATGGCACTTAGGGGAGATTTGCCTGAGGGCATGGATAAAAAAGTGCTAGAAGAAAGCTCATTTTCTCACGCTTCTGACATAATTACTTCTATCAAAAAACTTGGGGACTTCTGCACTGGAGGGGCATGTTATCCAGAGGTTCATCCTGAATGTGACAGCTTAGATAAGGACATAGAAAATTTAAAATTCAAGGTAGATTGCGGTGCTGACTTTTTAGTTACCCAATTATTCTTTGATAACGAAAAATTTTATACCTTCATGGATAAGGCTAGAAAGGCGGGTATTAACATTCCTATAAGTGCTGGTATTATGCCTGTTACAAACAAAAAGCAAATTGAAAGAATGGTATCCTTAAGTAATGCTACTCTTCCAGTAAAATTTAGGAGAATAATGGACAAGTATGAGCATAATCCAGAAGCCTTAAAGGAAGCTGGAATAGCCTATGCCACAGAACAGATAATTGATTTGTTATCCTGGGGCATTGATGGTATACATCTTTATACAATGAATAGGCCAGAGACCTGCAGAAGGATTATAAATAATATTACTACTATTAGAGATGATTTAGAAGCTAGAAGTTAAAGCTACTAGTTAAGATACTGTGGCGCAACTGATAAATTGCTGGTTGTGCCACAAATTTTGCTTTTTTACCTTTTAGCTGTATTATTTTTATCTGGAGCTTGTAATTTAATGGTTATGATATTTGCTTTTTGCCTATGTTACTTTGTTTCAAAAAAGTTGATAAATAGGAAAGAGTTTTGGACAAGCAATAGTTGCAATTTTTTTAATATAAAAAGAACTGCTGCACCACTTTCCAATATGGTTTTGTGCAACAGTCTTTTTCTTCAAATTCATTTGCTAAAAAGCTTTATTCTTTTTCTATGGTAACAGTTATACTCTTAGAGTCTTGACATCTTTCTAGCAGAGCAACAGGAATTGTTATTTTTTCTAAGTCACCATAGTTCATAATTTTCTTTGATATACACATTTCCCTTACACCGTCAACATAAACACATACCTTATGATGTTCATATACTGAATCTACTCTAAAGGATAGCTCCACTGAATTATCTATATTACCTTTGCTGATATAGGAAGGCACTACATATCTTATAGCTGGTCCCTTTAATATTTGAATTTTTTCCTTTCCATCTTCAAAGCCCTTCACATAGTCTGCAGCTTTTTTCCCTGCTCTTTCACTTTCCTTGGTTATGTCATCCACACTGTCATGATAATGGACAGCATTACCACAAACAAAGATACCTTCAACGCTACTGCGCATATTTTCATCTACCTCGGCACCACCGGTGTCTGGAGATATCTTCATACCACATTGCTTAAATAGTTCATTTTCTGGTGTTAAGCCGACGGCTAAAACAATAGTATTGCAGCCAATAAATTCTTCTCCTTGATCTAAGAAATTACCTTGTGCATCTAAGGGTGCTATTGTAACTCCTTCAACCCTGTCCTTACCATGGACATACTTTATATTGTGTTCCAATTTTAAAGGTATATGAAAGTCACTAATACATTGTATCACATTTTTTCTACTACCTTTGCAGTAGCTTAAAGGCTCTACAAGGGCATGAACCTTGCCACCTTCCATAATAAATCTTCTTGCCATAATAAGGCCTAAGTCAGTGGAACCATAAATGACAATCTCTTTTCCTGGCATATAACCATCTTGGTTAATAAATTTCTGAGCAGATCCTGCTGTAAAAATCCCTGCTGGCTGTGCTTCAGATAAATTAATTGTGGTTCTTGGCACTTCCCTACATCCGGTGGCCATGATTATAGCCTTTGCCTGTAACTTTATAATCCCGTCTTCTCCGTTAACAGCAATAATTTCTTTTTTATCATTAACCTCTAATACTGTTGTTTTTAATTTATACTCCACGCTATAGTTCTTTATAGCATCTATGAACCTTTCAGCATACTCTGGCCCTGTTAAATCCTCCTTGAATCTCTCAAGCCCATATCCATTATGTACACTCTGCCTTAGGGTTCCCCCTAATGCATCTTCTCTTTCTAATATTATTATATTATCTATACCTTCCTCAGCTACAGCAACAGCAGCAGCTAGTCCAGCAGGTCCTCCTCCAATTATTACAATATCGTACATCAAAATTAAAACCCCTTTAATAATTATTTCCGCTATATATATTATATATTTTTTAAATGGAATAGGAAATAACTCTTAATAATTATTCCTGTTAGCGGACTCTATTATATCCATGGCCACCTTTTCGCGGATACTATCATATAAGGCAAAGGTTCTATATGCCTTCTCCACCTCACTATAAACCAGCCAGTAACCACCTTTATTCAAGGGTTTCTTGTCACCAGTAATGAAGGCTTTAACATCCTCTAATGGAATGCCAAGCAGGACTCCTATCTCATGTGGACATCCCTTTCTATATCTATATTTTATATCCTTCAGCAGGGCCTTCAGATCAAGCTGTCTATATCCACAAACCCTAAAAAAACTCCTTATATCTTCTCTGCCTAGCAGTTCCTTTAACAAGCTCCTGTTATAAATCATAACTATAGTTGAGTTTTCATTTTCTCTTAATTGAACCCACTCAATATCACTTTTTGTCTGAAGGTTACAAAAATATTGTTTCCAAAGAAGCTTCAGGTTTCTTCCACCACTGCCTAAGGATAATATAGAAGCAGGCTTTTTCCCTGCAACAACTGGTGCTACATTATAGCTAACTACTGCCTTTAAGTATTCCTCATCCTTCAGCTTTTCTAAAACCTTGACATATTGAAAAACAATTTCCTTTTTCATCTTTATTCCTTCTATAGAAAAAGACATCCCTAAGGAATGTCTTTTTATCATAGTCTATTACCATTATCTCTTTCTTCATAAGGATAAGGAATGCTCATAGTAGAATTATTTAGCGCTGTAAAAGTACCAGTATTGTAGTCATAATTGTATACACTACTCCTATATATAGACTTATCCTTATATTTCTTATCAACATATTCCACCATATGATTGGTGGATATATCCTCGTACTTTTCCATAGATATCACCTCTGTATATTATTTACACTTATTATTTCTCAAATAAGGTATAATATACTTTGGCAATTAATTGCTGACAAAAAAACAAAAGGCAACTGAAGTATCAGTTGCTGTAAAATAAAGGGGATATTATGAAAAAAACTTAACTAACTCACTGCTCATTATCATAATATCAGACAATTATTAATTAGCTATATATCAAAAATAAACTTTTTGTAAATTATATTTATTTTTTATGGAAAACTTTTGTTATTTACATTTGGTTTCCATTCTTCAAGTTATTTTAATTTATCCTCGTAGGATTTTACCATCCTTCTTACCATTTCTCCACCAACTGCTCCACATTCTCTTGCACTTAAATGTCCATTATATTCAGAAAACGGAATTCCCATTTCCTTAGCTACCTCTGTTCTGAACCTATAAAGTCCCTGTTTGGATTCTGGTACTAATTTTCTTGTTCCCTTTGATGCCATTGTATACCTCTCCCTTCTTTTCATTTTGCAAAGTTCTGAGGAAATAGTCTATTTTAATATCTTTGTTATAAGTATTTGTCATTTTAAAATAATTAACCTGTATTATTACTACCTTTCTTGTAATAATTATCCTAATACTATATATTTTCACCCTTATTAAGTATTATCTTTAACTTTTCTATTCTTTTTTCCTTTACCTCCAATATTTCAAATGTAGCATCATTGTACTCCACTCTTGTTTCCTCGCCATCTTTAGGAATATTACCTATAAGTCCAATAACAAAACCACCAATAGTATCAGAATGTTCCGATTCAAAATTTGTATGCAAATAATCATTTACGTCACTTAAGGTCATTAAACCATCGGTGATATATGTATTATTATCTATTCTTACAATATCTGGCTCCCCTTCATCATACTCATCTAAAATCTTTCCCATTACTTCCTCAATCAAGTCTTCTATAGTTACAATCCCCTCAAAACCACCATATTCATTTATTAAAATGGCCATATGATTTTTAGATCTCTGTAATTCCTTAAAAAGCTCATCTATACTTTTAGTAGCTGGTACAAAGTATGGAGTTCTTAATATTTTACGTATATCCACATTTCTAAAATCGCATTTACTAGCCTCTATCATAAAATCCTTCATATATAGGATACCAATAATGTTATCTATTTCTTCCTCATAAACCGGCACTCTTGAATAGTTTTCTTCAGTAAGTTCTTCTATAATTTCATCAAGAGGTGAATTTATATCAATAGCAAAAACCTCTGTCCTGGGAGTCATAACCTCTTCTGCTACCTTGTTATCAAACTCAAAAATACTTTCTATCATTTCCTTTTCCGTTTCATTGATTACGCCATGCTCCTGTCCTACCTCTATTAGAGACCTTATTTCCTCCATAGATACCTTTTCATCTAGCCGTTCGGTTTTAATACCAGATATTCTTACTAATAAATTAGTAGAACCAGAAAGCAGTTTTATAAAAGGCTTTGTAACCTTAGATACTGCTATAAGTGGTCTAACAGAAAACATAGCAATCTTTTCTGCCATTTGAAGAGCTATTCTTTTAGGATAAAGCTCACCAAAAACTAAGGTGAAGTAAGATAGTATTATAGTTATTATAAACAAGGCAATCTGACTGGCGTACGGAATGCCCAGTCTTTCTAAGTTCACTGCAAGCTTTCCTGATAGGCCTGTAGCAGCAGAAGCACTGGCAAAAAAACCGGCTAAAGTTATACCTACTTGAATTGTAGCCAAAAACTTACTAGGCTCTTCTGTTAACTTTTCTAGCAAAGCTGCTTTTTTATTTCCCTCTTCAGCTAGTAGCCTAATTTTATTCTTATTTAAAGATACAATAGCCATTTCAGCTGATGCAAAAAAAGCATTTAATCCTGTTAACAATACTATTAGCAAGATTTGCGTAACTGTACTTCCGCCTGTGTTCATTGATATTACCTCCATGAAGCCTAATAATATTATTATCCTTCATAGACAGTAATATATACTTAGAAAGCTACTGTACTCTTTTTAAGCTTGTCTGTTTTATTTCATTAATATTTATAAGTATATCCAGTTACTATGGGGTCTCTGTTGGTGTATTTATTCTGCAGGTATATTTATACTGAAACACTCCATCCATTAATGGGCAAAATTTTTTTCAATTACATATATGATAGGTACGAATTTCTCTAAATAGCAGTTATAAACAGCACATGTGTGCAAGGATTCGACATATACCGCACGCCCCTGGGGCGTTACTCATTCCTATATGCAATTCCATTTTCAATAGCATACTTCTCTGCATAAGAGCCTTTTGGAGTAATTATGGTAAGGTTCTCACAATCACTAAATTCATCTTTTCCAATCTTGGTCACACTTGATGGGATTTTTATATTCTCTAGGTTTATACACATCCAGAATGCATTTTCTTCGATGCTTTCTACACTATCAGGTATTGATACTTTCTGAAGATTGCAACATTTGCTAAAAGTATAATCATCAATAAACGTTATTTTCTCTGGTATAGTTATCTCAGTTAAGCTAGAACAATTGCTAAAAGCCCCTTTTTCTATACTGGTTAAGTTGCTTGGAAGTTTTATCTCTTTTAAACCTTTGCAGTTTCTGAATCCATATTGTCCTATTTTATTTAAACTATCTGGAAATTCTATATTTCTTAGCCTAAAACATTTTTCAAAACCTCGCTCTTTAATTACTTTTACTCCATTTGGAATATATACATTCTCAACCTGTTTATTATAAAACGCCAATTCCTGTATAGCAGTAAAAGGTTTCTCAGAAATAGTATCTAGAATTTTAACCTCCTTATCAGTACCAGCAAAAGCAGTAATATATACTTGTCCATTACTTATTATATAGCTATACTCCTCTTTAGGGCTGGATAGTCGGGGCGAAATTTGCATAAATGCCAGTACTATCCAACAATTAAAATCAAAAATAATAAGATCAGACATATTATGTAATGCTTTTTTCAAATAATCTATTATAATCTTTTTTTCATTTTTCCTCCTTTTATAATCTTTTACTTCAATATTCACTTAGAAATAAATATCAAACCAGCGGGTTATTTCTACTTTAGTATTGCTTAATTCTGTTTATCAATATATCTTCTAATACTCATATCAATTATTTATTCGCACTACATTTAATTAATTCAAAACTCAAGTAGTGATTCTTTGCTTACTCTATTAAGAAATTCCACTTAATATCGTTCAAAAATAAGAATACCAATAAAATACTTCAAAAAAATAAGAAGGCATTTGAAAGCTCCAAATACCTTCTCTAAAATTATAAACTCTACTTCGCCTTTTCTAATGCCCTTTGAACTGCAACCTTCCAGTTGCCTGTGGTAACAGTAGCTGTTGCTATTGTGTCTACGTCATAGCTTTGTGCCTCTATCATTTTGCTTGCCATGTCTTCTTTAAATTGCTTTAAATTTGGCCTTGCTTTTCCGTCTACCTCTGCTCCTGTCCATTCGTCATAGTTAACCTCTTTACCATCTTTGGTAAGTCTCTTCAAATCAATATCTGTGATTTTTCCATCTTTAATTGTTACAGTGGCAGATTCTTGTCCATAATCCCATGGATCTGCTGTTCCCTCATAGGTCCCATCCTTTAAGCCTGCTGCCACATCTTTTTTGCTGTCACCTTTTTCGGTTGTATCATCACCTGTAACATCCTTACTTTTATCTTGATTCTCTGTAATTTTTCCCTGCTGATTATCCTTTTTCTCTGTACTATCGTTACCGCACCCAAATAGGAATAGCGACAATATAAGGGATAACGCGATACATATTTTCTTCATGATAACCCTTCCCTTCCTATATTAATTGATAAGATTTCTCTCATACTTATTTTCCCGAGTTATCATGGCTTTATACATATATAATATTAAGAAGTATTTTATCTAATTATCCTGCAAGCTATCATGGTGATATTGTCCTTCTCACCTCTTAACTTGGCTTCGTTAATAAGGGTTTCGCAGGAGAGCTTTAAGTCTCGTTTGTTTTTCTTAATAAGCTTTAATATATCCTTATCGCTTATGGTTTTGTAAACTCCATCGCTACATATGATAAAAAGGTCATTTTTACTGATTTGGTCTGAAGCACAGAAATAATCTAATTCCTCTTTGGCTCCAAGACATGCTGTTAATAGACTTCTCCTATAGGTTACTCCATTTACTATCTTATTAACATAACAACAATAATCCTTTGTTAAACATTGAATCTTGCTATCTATTTTATATATCCTGCTATCACCAGTATGAATAACATAGTAGTAATTGTTATAAATCAGCAAAACTGATAGAGTGGTAGCGGTTCTTATACCATTTAGTAAGGAGTATTGCAAAATTTCCTTATTGCTTTTTTTAAAGGTAAAAATCAAAGAATTAATTATATTGATAGGCTTATCAATGTTGCTTTTAAAATCCTGCTCCCACCAGCTATTAAGATTAGATATAGCAAGAGTACTAGCCACCTCGCCAAAATCTAAGCCCCCCACTCCATCGGCCACTGCAAAGATTCCAGCATAGGATTCTCCTATATCAGTTATTTTATATAGAAAGCTGTCCTGATTTACCTTCTTTGCAATTCCTATATCTGTTATCCCTGCAGCTTCTATTTTTAATTTTCTCATAACCTGTGCAATCCTTTCTCTTATCCAAAGTAAGTTAAATACTTGGTCATATTGCTTAGACGGCCTTAACTACAAACTCACTTTTTGCTAGTCTTATTTTATCTCCCACAGTAATTGGCACCTGGTTGTCCACAGGCACTTTTAGACCATTTACATAAGTTCCATTAGCACTTCCCATGTCTGTAATATAATAATTGTTATTTACACAAGTGATTTTACAATGGACCCTGCTAATAGCCTTATTAAAGGATATAACTCCATCAACCATTTCTGCCTTCTTTCCAATTTTAAATTCTGCTTTATTAATTATTAATGTAATATTCACAGGAGTATTTTCGCCAACTAGGGCAATTGATGGTGTAAAGCTGTCATCTAAAACCTCTGTAACTCCGCCATCATCCTTATACTGAAAATTCATATTGTTTAAGCTGATATTGCTATTGGTCACATAAGGGGCATTAGGCTTTTTCTCATCGTTACCTAAAAAGGTTATAATGAGATTAGTTATTATCAGATCTAAGGCTAAAATTATTAGAGTTATACCTATATTAATACTTGCATTAAAATCAAAGGCCAATAACACAATCATCAATGAAATTAGGCTTAATATCTGGCAAAGGACAAGGAAAATTTTCTTTACCGAGATTTCGTTAAGCTTTCCACTTTTATACTGTCCATTCATAGCTTGAGGCATACTAATATAAGGTTTAGTGCTATTATATACCTGTCCTCTGTTTTGCTGCATATTAAAGGTTGGTTGAGGTGGTCTTCCATATGAAGTATTATACATAGGATTTTTGGGTCGATGCGTTGCAAATGTCCTGGGGTTTCCTATAAATTTTAAGTTTTCTATTATTACTTCTAGGGGCTGATTTCCAATAGTTATAGCTTGGTATAGTCTTGCGGTAAGCTCGCTGTTTAAATTAGGATTCCTTGAAATAGCCTCTATAATATTCTGTTTTAATTTTCTTTCAAATATAAAATTACTGTTAGCATCTGCTTCAATATTTATGGGTAGGTAAACTAAATAAACATTTAGATTATTTGGATCGATGAAGATCTTATCAAAGGATATATTTAAGTTTTGAACCTGCAAAAACCCATTACTTTTTAGCTCTAATACTATATTTAGCACCTTAGATATAATGGTCCAAAAGCTTTCTGCTGTAAGTTGTGGCAATATAGATTGCAGGGGCTTTAAATTAAATATATGATAAACTAACTTTATTTTTCCCTCTTGAGAAAGTTGTACACACTTTAAAAAGCCATTATTCATTTGATTCTGTAAGGTTTGGTAGTTATTCTGTGAAAAATATCGTTCATCCTCTATAATATAGCTTAAGGTCAAATTATCTCTGAATTCTTTTATAAAAGCACCTAGATTAGAATTATACATAGCTTTTCTCACTTTCTATATTTATTAGGGCAGCATAGGTAAAACCTATGCTGCTTCCTCAATACTAGACTTTCTTCTCAGTTTATTTATAATAAAGACTACTGCAGATATCACTATTACCACCACTAAAGGCATAGTTGAGTAAAATAATGGTTTGTTTTCATAGAACTTAAGCAGCAATGTTTTGTCCTTAAACTCAAAAGAATAGCTGGTTAGCTCTGTTTTGTTTCCTACATCATCCTCTGCCTCTAGTACTAGGTTGTATTTACCAAAGGCCTTTATAGGTACCTTAAAAATATCTTCAACAGGAGTTTTAGCTGCTAGGATATCTTCTATCAAATTACCATTCTCGTCTGTCAGCTTCAGTTGAGTAAATTTATCAGGATTCTCGCTACCTATATGAAGCTTCTCAAGGGATATTTCTAGAGACATTTCTGATATAAAGGGCTCCACATTATCTCCTGGGCTTAGACTTCTTCCTGTGACACTTTCCTTGATAATAGGCTTAGGTACTGTTCCATCTACATATATGTCATAGGTTAAATTGCTTGTATTTCCCGCCATGTCTTCTGCCAAAAGATTTATAGTCTTCTTTCCATCAGTTTCTATAGGCTTATTTATATCCCATTCCACTGAACCTAACATATCTGTTAGAGTACAGGTTATACTCTTAATATGCTTTTCATCTATTTTAATAAATTCACTAATTACAAAGCCCTTCTTTACTGTAATAGCCTTAGTTAAATCTAGCTTCATAGAGGTAAATTTAGGATTAGTTATGTCTAATATAACCTTCATTCCTATATTTGGATCAGATTTGTTGCCTGCCAGGTCTGTAGATACTACCTTTAAATCATATTCCCCTTCCTCTTGTAAATTTACAGCTTTATCAAAGGTTGTCTTTACTGCTGCTCTTTCTGCCGCAGACATCAGTTCCTTTCCATTTAAGGTTACAGAAACAGCCTTTGGATCTATGTTTTTATCACTGCAGCTAACAGTAACATTTAAGGCCTTACCACTAAAGCCATTGAAGGCTGGTCTTATTATAGCCACAGGGCTGGTTCTATCATAAATTACCTTGGAACCATCATTAGTAGCATTAAAGCTGTTAGTATTACCTGCAGGGTCCTCTACATTAATAGCAAAAGGAATTTCATCCTCCTTAAGAACCCTTTCTCCAGCAGGGATGGTATATTCAGCAGACAAGCTGCTAGTGTCATTTCCTGTAGCACGTCCACTTCGTTCATTGAAAAATACTGCTGAATTTACCCTTGCTTCATGATTTGTAGTAAAGGAAACCTTAATAGTATCACCATTTTTAGCATAGGCTTTGTTGCTGCCACTAGATGACATGGTAGCATTAACAGTAATTGGAGCATAATATTTCAACTTATTTATTACTGCACTGTCTTGATGATTTTTTGATACAGTATCATTGGCAGCCTCGTCATCTACATTGAATTGGAAGGACACCTGTTGTAAATCTACTATATCACCATTTTTTAGGGTGTATTTTCCTGTCCAGCTCTTTCCTTCGTTATTCTTACTAGTAAATTCAATGTTTTTTCCTGCTATTTTTGAAACAGATATGTGTGTTTTATGCTGGGTATCAAAGGTAACGGTAATTGTGTCTCCATCCTTGGCGTATTTTGAGCCATCCTTTACATTGTTACTTACTATCTTTAAATTGGATACCTTAATTGGTTCAAAGTACTTAACATTTCTATCCTCCTGACCACTGGTAAAGGTAAATGGTGTATTAGCTGCTGCATCTGTTAATGTAAAGCTGTAGGGAATTAGCTGTTGGTCCTGTAGTGCCCCTGGGGTAACGAGATAGTCTATAGACCAATTCATATTATCGCTACTTTTAGCTTCGCCACTTAACTCCTTTCCTCCAATTAAAAGCCTAGACACCTTAACAGGATGGGTTGTAGTAAAGGTCAATTGTATTATGTCTCCATTTCTAGCGACCTTTTCAGAGTTTCTATTATTTGAAGCAAAACCTGTTATTGTTGCTTTTATAGGTGCCATATATGTAATATCCTTAAGTTCTCCATCCTTTTTTGTAGTAACAGGAGTGTTTCCAGCTGCATCATTCACTGTAAACTCAAAATCTATAGGTGAGTTATCCTCCAAGTCTCCATCCTTAATTTCATAAACTGCTGTCCAAGTTTTATTATCCTTTGTAGTAAGCTCCTTTGAATCCTTGGAAGTATCAAGCTTTTGTCCTGCAATTTTAATTTTATCTACTGTCACCTCATGATTAGTTGTGAAAGCAACAGTTATCTTATCACCATTCTTAGCATAGGTCCTATTACGATTGCTACTACTAAAATCCGTCACCTTTACTTCTATAGGAGCCACATATATTACTTTATTTTCAGTGTTAGCTTCCGTTATGGCTATAGGAGTATTTCCTGCAGCATCCTTTAATGTAAAACTAAAAGGTATATTTTCACCATCCTTAAGCTCTCCGCCTTCTATAGTGTAAATTGCTTCCCATTTCTTAAAATTCTCATCAATATGCCTTATCTCGGCCTTTCTTCCAGCAATTTTACCTTCAGCTATATCAACGGCATGATTAGCTGTGAAGGTTACCTTCACCTTCTCACCATTTTTAACTAAGCTAGTGTCTCCTTCATCCTTTATTGAACTAAAGCTATCTATAGCCGCTTTAATAGGTGCATAATAAACAACTTTACTATCTTTTCCGCTACCAGAGGTCTCAGTTACAGGATTGTCTTTGTTGCTATTTCCCTTAGTGTCTTCAAAGTAAATCTTGAATTCAAATTCCTTATTGTCTTCCCCAGCCACTAGGTTTAATTGTTCTGTTTCTTCTGCCTTGCCAGTTTCATCAGTTGAAGCTTCTGAACTATTATCTACTGGTGGAGAATTCTTTTCTGCTACCTGAAACTCTGCCTCGTAATATTTATCACCAAGTTTCTTTGCTGGAACCACTACATTATTAATATCTACCTTTACAGACTGATCGGAAATACCGCTATTATCATATAGCTTAAAGGATACCTTAAACTTATCCCCTAGCTTTACATAGTCTACATCATTATTATTGGAGTTTTCTTCTACCTTTGAAATACTAACATCTCTTGCCTCTGGAGGATCTACATCCATTCCTACACTACGTTCTGTTGTATCACTAACATTGCCTGCAGCATCAATAGCTCTTGCTTTAACCCTATGTTGTCCACGAAGTTTCTTTTCAAATCCTTCCTTACACTTAGTCCAGCCACCCCATATTGGATTGCCGAAAATGTCTATTCTAGCTATTTGATATTCATATTCTACTACGCCGCTAAGCTTATCGGTGCTACCACCAATTGAAATAGTTTCTATTCTATGCTCTTCATCTATAGACACAGTAGAAATAATAGGTGTTGTAGGCTTTTCCCCGTCGAATTTAACACTAGTATTGCCAGTATTAAAATTATTTGTAGCATCTAATTGGTTACCTAATATATCTAAAGCCTGTATTTTATATGTAAAGCTTCCATCCTCATTTACATTGCTAGTTAACTCATCAACAGCAAATTCCACTTTAAACTTAGCCTTATCCTTGTCTTCACTTACTTTTGCAGCTTTTTTCTCTATAGTTCCTATACTAACCTTCACACTGTCATTATCAATAGTATTTATTCTGTTATCATCACTAATATAAAAGCTTATTTCAAAAGAATCCCCCTTCTTCATCCAAGTATTCTTTTCATCTCCAAGCTTTTTTGACTTTGCCTCTTCTGTAACTATTGGCCCATGTATGTCATATTCAACTAAGAGTTCCGTAAGCTCAAAACCCCTATTTTCCCGTTTATATTGATCTATATTATCTTTACTGTATTCATTGCCTACAAGGAAGTCCTCTTCCTTAGATATGTACCCAATGTAACAGGTAATAGTATCCCCACTATTAGAAAGCCCAGTAATACCTGTTATCTCAGCTTTATTTTCCTTAACAAGATTATTACTTATACATTTATATAGATCAGTATCCTTTTTCTTAGTGAATGTAACTAAATACTTATCATTTTTATCTTCTTCTGTTTCCAAAGTTACCTTATCCTTGTCCTTTGTATACGCTTTATTTGGCTCTGGTCCATTATTTCTTGCTCCAGTTTCCACTGGTAGCAGGGCAAATATACTGTATATTAAAACCCCTATAACTGCCAAAGCCCCTATTAACTTATGAGTATTTCCTTTTAGTTTTAACAGCATAATAGAACTCCCCCTCATTTGATATTCAATAATTACTCTCCAAGTCATCCTCTGGCTTCTCTAAATAAGTTGTACATTCGGCCTCTATCAATGCTGTAGCATAATTTTGAGCTTTGCTTAACAACTCAGTTTCTTCATCACTAAGCAAGTATGTTAATTCCTCATTTGGCTTGGTTGCCAACTGCCTTTTTTCTTGAAGAGTTTCTTTATAAGCTATGGTCTTTTCAAAGCTTTTTTTACTTTTAAGCTTTCGTTGTCCAATATTTAAAAAGTAACTGACTGCTGAGGGTATCTTCTGGTTAAAAAATATAAACAAGGAAAGAAGAAAAAATAGAACTGTCAGCACAAGCCCTGTGTAAAACAGTAATTCATTCACAACACTCACTCCTCTATTCCAGCCATTTTCATTTTATTTTTCAATGCACTAAATCTAGATAACTCCACTGGCTGCAAATTCTTATTTGTAGCTTTTATAGCTAAAACCTTTTGGTAATAACTACGGGTATTGGTGAAATCCCTGCTGGCCTCATTAAGCTTTATCATCTCCATATCCAAATAGGCTTCCGTTATACTTATAGCCGCAAAAAAGTTCTCGGGATTTTCATTTAAAACTTCCTTAAACACAGTAATAGACTTATTTAAATGGTCTATAACATCATCATTAATTTTGCCTATATCCTCTATGTTATTGTAACTATCAAATATAGCCTTATGAGCGTTACCCTTTTTCAGCTTTAGCGGTTCGGATAAATCATCATTCAAATCATCTAAGTATCCAAACCAAGTTAAAGATTCCTTCAACCTCTCCCTTTGCATGCTTTTATCAGAAATACGAACTGCACTATTATACAAATTAGAAGCCACAAGCTCATACATTGGAATAATATTATTAAACTCTAGCCTATCTGAATCTAGGTTTCTATCTATAATAACCTTTGCCTTAGTTCCCATCTCAAAAATTTTTTCATAGGAGTTTTCAAATTCATCAGGATAAGTATTATAAATAAGCATAAGCAAATAATAATTATCTAATTTATCATCCTCCCTCATGTTATTTGCACTATCGGTATATTCCTGTAATTTTATCATGCCCTCATTAAGTTCCTTAAAATTCTGGGTTCCTATATCCCTAGAACAGTTTAAAGCTATAATTTCTAAATAATCTATTTCATTTTTATCTAAAGTACCATTACTATACTCATTGCTTTTCTTAATTACTTCTATATAATTATGAGCATAGCCAGCATAGGTAGGATTATTTACTGCTAAACACTTTTTTGATAACTGATAAAGCAAGATAGGATCATTATGTACTGGACAATATTTATCCTCCACATACTTTCTGAGAATATCTATAGCGTCCTGTGTTTTTATAACATAAGCCTCATCATTATCCCTTGGAAGTAATACATTAAATAACTTTAAGTAGGCTTCCACATTATCAGGATTATACTCAATAGCCTCTCTATACGCTTTTTCAGCCTGTTCATAGTTTTTATCCTTTTCAAAATTCACTCCTTGAGAAAAAGCATATTGATAATTTTTTCGATTGTGCTTTTCTATTCCAATTTTACCTTTAATTGTTAGCGAAAGCGAAATAAAAAAACATAATACACTACAGCCAAATGTAACAAGCTTTTTTTTCATGGCTTTTCTATACTTAGAATTTAGCATATTAATGTTTTCTAAATCCCTTTTTAATTCCTTGCAATTTTGATACCTATCCTTAGGATCTGCCTGTGTACATTTTTCTATAATGTACTCTAAACCTTCAGACAGGGTAGGGTTTATTTCTCTTATTGGCCTGATAGACTCCGGACTCGCCCCTGGGGTAGTAGCTGTAACTAAGTAATATAGGGTTACGCCTAAGCTATAGATATCTGTTCTTTCATCTAATACATCATTAACATACTGCTCAGGAGCAGCGTACCCCTTAGTACCTACCTTAGGTCCTAAATAAGGTTGTCCTTTCACACACTCTATAGCAATTCCAAAGTCAATTAGCTTAACTCTTCCATTCTTAGTTAGCATTATATTATCTGGCTTCATGTCTCTATAAATTATAGGATTACTCTTGGTTGTATGCAGGTAATCCAAGGTATCACATAAAAGCTTTGCCCATTCCACCACATCCTTCTCAGGCTGTGGTCCTTCTGCTTCTACCTTCTTGCTAAGAGACACACCGTCTATAAAATCCATCACAACAAAGAAATCTTCTCCTAGCTCAATTCTATCAACTATTCTTGGTACATCGGGATAATTAAGGGTGGATAGAAGCTCAACTTCCTTTTTAAAGGCTTCCACATCAACACTTTTATTGTTTTTTACCTGCTTTACAGCCCAATAGGATCCTAATATCTTATCTCTTGCTAAATATACAGAACCCATTCCGCCCTTTCCAAGCTCTGCTATAAGCTCGTACCGTTCATTAAGAACCTTACCAACCATTCTCATATTTTTATCACCTAATGTCTATTAATAATTTATATACTAATTGTACATATTTATAATATTACCATATTATGGTAATATTGTCCATCTACTTGTTCTGTTTGAAAGTAATCCTATTAGTCTAGAATGCAAGAAAAAATCCCCACTGGATTATCAAAACTCCAGTGGAGACTTGCTCTTTGATACTTATAGTACTCAAATTTCAATAATATTTCATTTCATAATCAACTTTTTATTGAAATCAAATAATTTTATCTAAAATCTATAATGGCTCTCAAATAAATTGCATCATCAATATTTTCAAAGACAGCCCAACTACCAGTATTAAAAGCAGTTTGATCTTCTAGCAAACTGATTGTCTGATAATATATAAAGGTATGGCTCTGAACCTTACTTATCACTTGTTAATTTCTGAATTTCTCTACATAGTTTCCATACTTCACTGGTTGAAGGTTCTGTTATGCTACTATTTACTGTATCTTTAGAATCAAAGCTCTTTTCAACAATTTTTATGCGCTTTATACCATGACTACCACTTTTTATGCTAGTGGGGAAAAGATTATCGATAACTACAGGCACTTCGCCCTGTACCGCAAATTCAAGATTTGATGGAATCTGATCAGCAGAGTAAACTGTCCTAATATCCTTACCCCTTGTACCATTTCCAGACACAAAATTTCTTATTGCGATTAAGCCTGATGGGCTAACTATATGTCTAAAATACTCTGAATCTTTTCTATTAGCAAAATCAACAAACTTGTAAATAGCATTTAAAGTGGTTTGAAACTGGAAAGCTTCCAATTCTACTCCATCTAAATTCATCATAACGTAAAACGAAGTCTGGGATACATTGTCATATCATCTACTGTCATCGTCGACATTTGAATAAAATATATAATCCTTGTTAATATTAATTCGTTCTACCAGGTTATCAATAACTAATTGCTTTTCAGACCCGTCTGTTCTCATTTTATATAACTTGCCTACAAAGATTTGCTTCTCTGGGTTATGCTCTATATAATAAATCCATCCATCATCTAATATTAATTGACCATCAAATCTGTATCTATAAATTAAATTTCGTTTATGGGATGTACTATTAAGCTGCCGAATTATCTTATTCTCTGTATCTTCTAAAAACTCAGGCTTAATATGTATCTTCTTATTGGCACTTTCATACACCTTCTCCAACACCGTTAAACTCTTCTTTCAAATCATTCTTTAACATATTTCTTGCTCTACTAAGCTGAGACCTTATGGTTCCTTCTTTAACCTTTAAAATATTACTTATTTCAGTTATTGATAGATTCTCATAATAATATAAATAAATAACAGTTCGATACTTGAGTGGCAATTGGATTACGCTATAATAAACCTCTCTTTCCTCATCATTGAATTCTATATTTTCGTCAATCTGAACAGTCCTTCTAAACCATACAGAATTAAAAATATTATTGCTACAGTTGATGGTTACCCTTATCAACCATGCCCATTAAGTGATTATAATCTATGTTAGAACTCATAGTATTTTTTAAGCATCTGGTTAAGACCTATACCTTGCTCAAAAAAAAGAGTTAATACTCCTTAATTGGAATTATTAACTCCCTCTATAATCTTTAAGTTTCTTTGTTGCACTCTATTATTCTTATATTTTCATTTTTATCAAAGCGAAGTTTATGGATAAAAATCAAATAATTGACCCTAATAGACATAGCATAAAATTGGAAATCTATGTGCAATTAGATATTCACAATACTCAGGTGCTCTCCCCTCCCATGTCTCACAGAATCAATTTTAGTAGTTTAAGATTTTAAATTTTATTAGCTTTTAAATCTTTCTTTTATTTTATCAAGTAGCATTTCTATCTTTTTCTGCATCAGCTGGATGTGTTTGAAGTTATTAAACTATTATAATATGTTTGATTACTCTATGACACCTAAAAATGGATTTATGTCAATATAGTAGACACAAAAACTCAAATTTTTATGCAGTTTTT